>JAAOEI010000417.1_pt1 | contig 16510 bp, 20 predicted proteins | sample 7059261 | NCBI WGS metagenome assembly JAAOEI01 (sample SAMN14008812, study PRJNA610033) | viral metagenome | isolation source: viral particles filtered from seawater | place: China: Hangzhou Bay, Yangshan Deep Water Harbour | collected 2017-10-31
ACTTTCACGCCCTCTTTCTGAAGAGCGTGAGTTACATAGTTCTCAGTGTTATGGTTGCTTGTGAACTTGCCAATATAGAGGACAGTTTTGATATTCATTATCTGCCCCTCTTCACTGGTGGAAACGTCTTTGCGATTTCCTGAGGAAGATAGATCGCATCCCAATGTGTTTTCTGATTGTTGTAATTCAGAACCAGGTTGTAGCCATTCAATTCAAGCCAAGCTCTGATCTCTTTGGCTGTTGGCCAGTCGCTTGAATTGGTCTTAGGTCTGACTTCGAGATTGATGGCTTTGACTCGACCACTGCTGAGAAGATTCGGAGCACTCTTCAGAGCATCCAGTTCTGAGCCTTCGATATCCATCCACAAGATGATAGATTCCTGCTTGCCTGCCCACTCATCGAATTCATCGAGAGTAATACAAGACACTTCGATCTTCTGCTCATAGCTAACACCAAGATCGATAAGACTGAATGCCCCGAACTTAGACAGTCTGCTCTTGAGGTTGAGAGTTGCTGTTCTCTTCCGAGAATGAATAGCAGTCTGCTTCAATTGACCTGGGAATCGAGACTCCTGCTGACGGTAAGTGTCAGGATGAGGCTCACATCCAAACATCTTCATCTGAGGGTAGATTTTGAGGATGTGATTCCATTCGCTTTTGATGACAGGCCCAACACCAATGTCATACATAGCTGCAGGAGCTTCCTTCAGATAACGACAGACAGTCGTTGCCATCTGTGCCCGATGTGCGGTCATTAGTTTTCGTGGCATTAGTAGTGCTTCAATTTGGGATTGATGAGATTACGAGATGACTGCGTAACAGTCAGACCTGAGAATTCTGCAAGACGTTCAAGCTGCTGCTCATCTTTGAACCAGTCTTCATAAGTCACATCAATGCGAGGATGATCTTCGATGATTGCTTCGAGAGATGAGTAGTAATCATGATTCCTCTTATCGAAAGACTTCCTTGACTGAATTCTGATTGCTGCTGTGTGAGATTGATACTGAGCGTCCAGGTCTCTGCGATGAGTAATGATGAAATGAGGGTTGCGAATTAGAGGCTTGAACTCATCCCAATATCTGATGATGTTGGGTTGCTTCATGCCCCACTTCTCAACGACTTGAAGCTCCTGAATAACTGTCTGAGCCGTGTATCCTTTTTTCCTCTGAATGAAATTGAAGAGGGTCCTGTTCTCAAAGTATTCAGGATTGTTGCCACCTTTTCGGGTTGCCTTTCCGATGTAGACGCCCATTGCTGTGAGAAGTCCCATCGCGAGACTTGTGCCTGTACGAGGCATGCCCAGGACGATATAGGCCTGACTGAATTTCGGCTCTCTGAGAGTCACTGTGGAACTCCTGTCAATCCTAGTCCAACCTGAAGTATCCGAGTCTTGATGTCTGTAGTAGACGTTTTGCTCGTGTAGGGAATCTTCACGAATCTCCGATGGTTGTCTCTGATCCACTCTTCAGCCTCAATATGTCGTTGTTCTTCTCCCCAGGTTTCTCCAACAACCAGAACATCAGGGTCAAACCGTTCCAGAGAAGAGATGAATTCAAGCTCTTTGTAGATATGAGCCAGAGAGACATGATGCAGATTGCTGACCATCTCTGATCTCTCTTCTTCAGGAATGATCGGTAATTGTCCTTTGTCTTCCTCAACTGCTTTGTCTGACGCTATACCAACAATAAGCCGATTCCCATAATTCTTGGCTCGATTGATTGCCCGCACGTGCCCTATGTGCAACAAGTCCCATACACCTGGGATAAATGCGACTGTTGGCTTCATGGTTTGCTCCTACCGTTTGAAGACAAGAATCTTTCGGCTGCGTTTGACTTTCGGAATACCTTCGAGATTGACTGTTGCTGATATCCTCTGAATTAGCTGGAAGTTGCTTTTGAATGGAGCCTCATCAAGACGCTTGAGGTCATAGATGATGAGATACTCTGAGTCGAATCGATCCATATAAGACCTGGCAAGTCTGACTCTTTCTTCAGGAGCAACCAGGACTTCCATGATTCCACCAAAGACAACAGTCTGAAAGTCATCGATATAAAGTGAGCCTTTCCATTCTTCTATGAAGTTTTCAAGACGAAACACACCAAACGAAGCATTTCGATCATGGTAAGTCTGTCTTGCTTTATCGATAGCAGTTGGTGAAGCGTCAATGCCGCAGTAAGGCACGTCGATAAACTGAGACAGTTGACCTTCACCACAACCAACATCGAGAACCGAGCCACCGATCTCATTGATGATGTCAGCCATTGGCTTTAGAAACGTCTCACAGAATTCTTGTGAGCGTAAATACCAGTAGTAGTCTTTCTCTCCGTAAAGGTCTTCGAGGACTTCTTCTGACTGATCATTTTTCAAGAAAGTCATGCTCTATCCCATGCTTCTTTCGGTAGTTTGGAATTCGACTCTTTGAGACGTGAGTATCAGTCGGTGTTCTCCAGTCAGACCCATACTCTCTTTGCAAGTAGATTTCTGGTGGTGATGGCATCAGAAATGGTAAGCCAAAAAGATCAACACAATGGTATGGTGGCTCAAGTAATGATCTTTGATGAACGATGGAGTAAGGCTTGAGGTTGCTACTACAGAAACGATGCTCACCATTTAATTGATAAGCATTGAGGTCAGTCTTGATTCCATTCTTGCTGATCTTCAGCGACCGCCACTTTGTAAATGGCTCTTTGATCAATCGAGTTTCGAATTGCCGTGCTTTGAATTGAACTTCCATCTCCAAAGCTAATGGCTCGAAGTGTTCCTGAAGAAAACCAATATCGATATCCCGTTCTGTCGGTGTGAATCCATGATCTCGATAGGCTCCAAGAGCTGTTCCCTGAATCAGGAAATGAGGAACCTCAATCAGGTTGAGAACATCCCATACCTCTTTGAGAACTGCTTTTGCTGCTTCATAATCCATTAGCTTTCGAGTCATGACATCACCTTTCACAGTAAGTCAGGGAACTATCAACTGCTCATCAGCGTTCTTTGTTGGTTTGCCATAGCGTATCAGGTCAGTCAGAGTTGCAGCGTGTTTCGAGAAGCTCATTGAGTCTGCCCATTCTTTCGCTTCTTTGCTGTTTTTGCTGATGTCTTTGCCTATGAGAGCCTTGCAGATGTTGACCAGTGCTCTTGCATCTGGTGTGTACCAATCGATTTGTCGTCTGATTTTCTTCTTTGCGACTGTTGCAGGGATATAAACCAGACCTGGTAGCTCAGTCCAGGGTAGTCCTTGAGTGTTGATAACAGGCATGCCGCAGGCCATCGCTTCCATTTGTTCCAGTCCTGTGCCATCAACATAATGAGGACTGACCAGAACATCACCTTCAGAGTACAGATCGGCATTTGATTGACATTTTGGAAGCTGCTCAACAGTAGAAGGCCATTGATGATTGGTCTGATCTCTGACAATTAGTGGAAATTCAGGCCAGATTCTGCAGGCTTCGTGAATAGTCGAGGCACCTTTACGGCCATTCCATCCACCTCGGCCATTCAGAAACAGGAATTTGTTGACTGTTGTACGCTGTTTGAACTGAAATCTGTCTGTGTCAACAGGCCAGGGAAAGTAGACACAAGGCAATTCATCTTTGTAGAGGTCAAAACATTGCTTTGTCGGGCAGATGAAGAGGTCAACAGTGTCAAGCCAGGGAGTTCCTGGTATCGGCATCCACTCCATACAGGCAATACAGACAACTCTCTTACCTGTTTTCCTGATTTCTTTGATCAGCTTTGAGCCATAGTAGGGTGTTTCATCGAATAGAACGATGTCAACGGTGTTAAGCCACTGAGGAATCTTCTGTCCGTTAGGGCAAACAGTTGTATCGACGTCGGGATGAGGCTGAACAGTCTTATATGAGCTATGAGGTTTGACCAACCAGCGGTCAACTTCCACGAATGTTGCCAGTTGACGGTTCTTTTCGCCTAAGCCTGAGGCACAGTTGTAACCAACAAGGCCAATACGACCTTCACCAATGTCTCTTTTGACTTTTGAAACTGGTTTTGCAGTTGGCGGCTGCTTTCTTTCCTGAAGAAAAGACAGGGCATCGAAATCCTTGCCTGGAAAACTCTTCGCTGCTGATTGTGGTCCGTTACCAATCGCTGATTTCTTACCGATATGCCAAAGCAGAGAAGGGTAGTGGACGTACTCGAAGTGTTTTGGAGTCGATCTCTTCATCGATTCGCTGATAGCACCATCGATTGAGAGATGACCATTCTTTGAGTTTGGTTTTTTGGCCATGTGAGGATGAGTCACGAGGTTGATAGCAGAGTCTCGATTGAAGACGAGACCTACTGCACCTCTCCCCCACTGATTTGCCTTGTAGAAACCATTTCTGATTGTGGCAGGCTTCAGCTTTGCATTTTCAGGGAACGTGTAGAGGTTGAGGTAGGAGTTCGCAGGGTAAGGAACTCTCTCAAGATACTGCCGGAGATTGGTAACGCAGTTGAGGTCATCCTGAAAAATGGCGTAGCGGTCTGCATTCGGAACACGAATCATCAGTTCCCATAATGCCAGAATCCAGTTGCCTACTGCTCTGATCTTCTGAGGACGATTAACAACCTGAAGACCAGTCTTTTTCTTCAAGTCGATGGCACTGTTATGAGTAATACCATCCCCGAACAGAATCGGATTCTCAAAGCCACCATTTTTCAATGACTCAAGAGTTTCGAGAAGGTAACCATTATCAACCCGCTCTTGAACTGTCGTGACACCATAAGACCATTTCACGTCGTTTGCTCCTGACGACTGAGATGAATTGCTTTTTTGATGAGACTCTTACAGAACTGCCTTTTGACCAATGAAGGAATTACATTGGTCCACGCTTTGTACTTCTTTGCTGAAGAGAGCAGCCAATCGATAATGTGTGGCAGCTTTTTTTCACACTGGTCTGGCCCCCATCGATTCATTGCATCGATCTTTGACCGGCAACCGCAGTTCTTATTGGTTGTTATACCCAGGTCTTTGAGAAGTGTTTCGAGTTGTGTCCCTGGCCCATTCTTAGGAGTTGGTTTGAACTTTATGTCAGTCCATTGCCTGAACTGTTCCTGGTCATGTCCTGAATTCTCAATCCATAGTCTTTGGTAATCAGGTCTTGTTGACCATAACTCAAACAGCTTCCCTTGAATATGGATACCAAGAAGTTCACAGAGTTCAGGATGAGGGCAAGTACACATCTCATACTTCCGTCACGATTGCTGTGTAGCTTTGAGAGGTTCCTAAGGGGCAACCGCAAGCATCGAATTCTCCAAGAGGAGCGTTATTGAGGAACTTCTGATAGAACGGAGAACAACTCAGAACAGTACCTGAGCCGCTGGCAACGAATTCAGGGTCTGCAAGGTTCACATCATCACACTTTCCAGACGCAGTATCGATATGCCAGAGTGCCCATGCTCCTGAACCTGCAGGCTGTTCGATTGTTGTTCCACATTCCAGAACCCAAATAATGCAGCCACCATGACTCGTACCTACCCAATAGGTGTTTAACTCGAATCGGCTGCAGTCAACAACAAATCCAGCGTCGTAAGTCAGTGTGATATCAAAGTTCATACAGTTGACTGCAGAACCCGTTCCAGTACCTGAACCAGTACCAGCAGTACCGACTGAACCTGTAACACTGAGATTGAATTGTCGTGGAAGAGGCGGACAGCACTCATTAGCTACAGGCCCCTCTGTACCAGTACCGGGTGGTGCAGCAACTTCACAGCAGCATGTCGCAGGATTCTTTGCCATTAGCTGCCGCTCCCACTACCTGTGCCTGGACAATCAGGAATGAACTCAGTTTCTGTTGCACAGATTTTCCATGATTCAATCCATACTGGTGTGAATGTCCTGAGGAAGACCTGATTGCCGTCACAGTCAGTACCGCAGGCTATGTCTGTCATGAAACAGATTTTCTTCGAGCCTATCGCAGCTTCAAGAATAACCCAGACCTCGCCGACCTTCGTTAGAGCGACTTCTGTATTGACTGGTAATACTCTGCCCCTCAAATCCAAAGCATAGACTGACTCATCAAGATCGCCTCGAACTCTTCCGCCGTTATCACCTAATGAGTCAACACAACCAAAGAGAGCAGCCGAACCTGAACCTGAGCCGGACCTTGTTGAGTCTGTGCTGTCTCCTAAGCAACCGATGTAGTCGCCCGATGTTTCATCAATAATCGAGCAGCAGAACTTTTCTATGTAGGGATACTCTGTGAGATACCCACAAGGCTCAGGCAGAGCAGCCAGAGAATCGTCTTTGTAGACGTCGACTCTGTAGATGCCATCAATGACTTCTTCGGTATTGCAGTTCGTACCAGTACCAGAACCCGTAGCTGCGGCAGAAGCTGTGGCATATCCGACGATGTTTCCAAGTCGAACGGCTCCGCCTGACGTATTGACAGCAACCCATTTCCCATACTTGTCCCTGAAGATAGGAGTGTAGATATTCCCTGAGATTGCAGAGCCTGAAAGGTTGTATACGGTCTTCGTTCTTGCAGTCGCTGAGAGTGTGTCTCCAGACCTCGAAATCTGGTAGACGGTACAGACCGCAGAGCCTGGTATAAGGCCTGTGATCGCTCCTATGCCCGCCGCAGGCGTATACGCGACATAGACTTCAGGGGCCTGATGATCTTCGTTCTCGGAGTACGTACGGTCCTGATCTGGACGTGAGGGATTGTTCTCCCTGCGTCGTTCTTCCTGCTCAATCAAACCTCTGAGAGTCTGGATATCAGCATCAGAGAATGTGCGGAGACTGCTCATGATGACCTACTGAGGAAAAGCCCAGATCGTGTAGAGAGCATTGCCTGAAATGGCAATCTGATAGATGCTGAATTCTGTTGGAAAGAGTCGAACAGACAGATTCGGCGGCAGCTCATTAACGAAGTCAGAGCAGATAACTTTGATGACTTCTTCGCTTCGGTTCTTGATCTCGATAAAGAGCGGCAGATTGTCTTTATCGAACCAACCAAAGCTGAGCGTGCCTGCCGATCGAGTGTGTCGAACGTAGACCTGCTCTTCGGTCTTGAGAAGATATTCGACTGGCGGTATCTCAACCTGTTCTGAGGTCTCGCCTTCCTGACGTTGAATGTAGTAATTCTGAATCAACGTCATTCTGTCGGGGATTGGCTTCCGCTCATTCTGAGGCGGATTGTCAATCTCATACTCTCCGACAAGTTCTGCTATCTCATTTTCAACAGTCATCGTTTTGCTCCGGTGACGTTAATTAGACTACTGCTACTCCGCTGACCTGAAGACCGAGTTTCAGTTTGCTGGTTGTTGTGGCGATTCCCAGAATCGATGAGAACTCACCACTCGTCAAATCTGCTGAAGGCATAATGTTGCCGGCAGTATTCGAGACAACGTAAATGACTCCTGTAACCAGAGTGGCTCCTATATCCATCGATCCGCTTTGGCATATGACGAGAGTGTCTCCGCTGTCTGCATAATTGACTGCAATACCTTTGACATCTGCAGTTGCTGCGGCATCAGCATCAGCCAGTTTGTAGGTGCCTGCTGCTGAATCGAGGTAAACAGGCTGTCCTGGAGCGATGGTTGCTCCTGCAGAACCAAAGAACATCACAGCATCAGATTCTGCTCTGACATTGGCAGGCGTCTGTGTGAGGTCAGCCATGATTACAGACTCGTTGGTATGTTGAGAAGAAGGAAGTTTGATTCAGGGTAGTATTCAAGAGTGCTGGTTACTGGCGTACCAGAGCCTAATGGTAAGCCTGCACCATTCAATAGGACTCTGATGTTCTCACCGTTACAGTCTTTGGCTCTTTGAAAGTCAGAAGGGTTAGATGCAGAAGCATCTCCATCTGCTACCCATTCTCCACATCCGGCAGTTGTTCCGGTTCCAGTACCACCAGAGCCACTTTGCCATTCACCTCGAAGTACCTTTGTGCCTTCATCGATGATGATGCGATCAAAGGTGTTGAAGTTGATATCGAAGTCGAATGTTCGGGTGTAGTAGAAGTTGCAGACACCGTAGTAATTACGTGTCCATGAGACATTTGAGAGCTTGATACGTCTAGCTCCGAGACCCCAAAGAGTCGCATCATTAACTGTGTCCACCATCTGAGAAAAGGTAGAGAGTCCAAGAGCTGCAACATTCTGCTCAATACGAACGGTCGGACGGTTGGCATCAAACTCGACTTGAGGCCCTCGAATCATCTCATATGAGGATGAGATAATTGCTACGCCATTCCTGTCTCTTGTCGCTTCTGTTGTGTACTTCGTGAATGAACCGCTGATCTTCTGCGGCTCAAGTAGAGGATTCTCAATTGTCGTGCTACTGCATCGTTGGAATGGGACTGTTGAGAATTTAGACTCAACCAGCCATTGAGTGCTTGGGTCGCCTTTCTTCTCTTTGTAGATAGAGACTCGACGTGTTGGATAGCAGAAGGCCCAGATATCAACATCGTTGCCGAAGTTCCACTGGTCACCAATAGCTGGCAGACCACTGGCTTCCATAACAACAGCAGGACCATCAAGCGGATCAGTTGTTACAACTCTCTGCTGAAGCCACCACGTACGATGCCCTTCATCGTCTCTTTCTCCTCTCCAGGAAAAGCGACCATCACCACTACCGCTGGGATCAATTACAGATGCGGTCATTATGTCAGTCCCGCACTACTTACAGTGAACTGAGGTTGTGAACTTGCAAGTTCAAGCTGCTCCCGACTGGTCTCAAGAATCTGCTCCAGAACAGTCACGATTTGCCCTGAAGAATCCTGAGTTGTGTCGAGGTCTTTGACTTGAACTTCAGACTCTGCTTCCTGCGACCGAACCTGGCTGTCAACTTCTCTCTGAACTTCTGGATCGTTTGTAATAGCTTCGACGGCTTCAACGGGCACGTTCTCTGTAACCTGCTGCTGAGCAAATGCCAAAGCATCTGTATCAACTGCAATATCAGAAGGAGTTGCAATATCAACAGGAATAGCATCGACAGCATCAACTGTTACAGAAGGCATGTCCTGAACAGGAGCTGCTTCAGCTACCTGTTGCTGAGCAAAGGTCAGAGCTGAAGTTTCTACTTCAGGAACGGTGCTCACTACTTCAACAGGCATTGCTTCCTGAATGCCAGTTACTGTCTGCTCGATATTCTGAGGAATAGGAGCGTCTTCCATGACTTGCTGCTCAACGACTTGATTCGCAGTAGCTATTGCCCCTTGATATTCTTGCGGAATTGAGGTTAGTCCAGATTCTTCTACTTGCTGCTTAGCAAAGGCTGCTGCTGATAAATCGGTTATCGTCTGGGAAGGTGCTAGATTTGATAGAGAGGAAACACCGAGTTCATCGAGACTTAAAGACAGGCCTTCAAGCTGATCTCTGTCTCCTTTGAATTCTGGATTGGCTAGTAAGTCACCAATCTGCTTTTGAATATCAACAGTGTCTAGTGATGTGTCTAATCCAAAATCACTGAGTAAGGCTTCTAGTCCTGATGCTGCAATTGCAAGAAAACTATCTTCTTCTTCTGGTACAAATTCAGGTTGATTGACAACCTGATCAACAGAGGACGTTTCAGGTACTGTTGGTTGCGGAACTTCCTGAAGAGAAGGAGCAGCAATATCAATGCCGTCGATGGCTTCTGTTGAAGGCTTATCGATTTGCTCTACTGTCTGAGTGATAAACTCCTCATGTGGAGTCCAGTTTGCAGGATTATTCCACATCGCCATGAAATTCTCGGCTTCAGTAGCATCGACTGTAACTGGAATCTCAACAGCTTCGGTGTCAACAAGCTGATCTTCTACTCTCTCAACTTCCTGCTGAGGAGTCTTCATATTGCGAAGTTCGTTGAGCTGATCCTGATGGTCGATCAGACGTTGAATGAAATCTGCTTCTGATGCTGCCGCCTGAACGCCTTCGCTCTTGTATTCGACAGTTATCTTTGCTTTTTCGTCGAGGTCTTTGAGCTGCTCTTTCGACTTATCAAATTCATCTTTCGCAGCATCTAATGCTCTCTGATATGTCGCCTCGTCAAGTTCAGGCTTCAATTTCAGAAGCTCTTTCTGCTTATCCTGGAACTTCTGAAGTGGTGTCTCAAACTGCTTTGTGATTTGTTTTGCTTTCTTTTTGGCATCCAATGACTCAAGAGCCTTACGTGCTTCCTTGATAAGTTCAGGATCACCGCCTTCCAGTTCCAGTTTATACAACCGGGCTTCTTCGGTTGTCATGTTGATAGTGACAGTCTGATCCTGGAAGCCTTTTGTTATGTCTTGAATCTGCTGATTAACATCCTGCAGTCGAATCGTCTCAAGAGCTGCTTTTGCTTCTTCGATGAGTTCAGGTGCAGCGTTGAGGTTCTGCAGATCGATGATTTCTTTCGGTTGACCGAATGTTGTGATTCTTTCCTGAAGAGAAGAGACAATATCGTCAGCCTTTTGTAGCATCTCTATGTCAGTTGGCTGACCCAGTAAGTCGTCGACACTACCTTGCCCCGACAAGTCAGGAGTCTGGTCAGCCGGTTTTAATTCAGCCTGAACTCTAGCAAGATGTTCTTTGAGTTGAGACTCTCGGGCCTTCATATCCTTTAAGTCTGCTTCTGTGATCGTTCTGATGGGACCACCACCAATGCTCTCCAGCTCTTTGTTCTTTGCAATAATAGAAGATTGAATGCTATCAAGATTTTGTTGCACTCTTGATTGAAGCTCCTTCAATCCAGATTCTTTTTCCTCAGTTACATCTAAGCTGAGAATTCCTTGGAGTTCGGAAGAGAATCGTTTTTCATTGCTTTCCAGAAGTTTATTTGTGAGTTTGTCACCCTTCCCAAGAGCCTTGTTCAAATCATGAATAGCTTTGATGTTTTCTCTGATGCTTCCTGACCATTCTTTGTGACCAGTAATAACATCAACAAGTGACTCACCCCAATCAATCAGATTTCCAATACCTTCGCCGATCGTATTCAGGAAGTCTCCAAGATACAGATTGATTCCTCGAAACACTTCGGACAGAGCAGTTCCAGTTTCTGATAGAATCTTCTTTCCTGCTTTGAACGCAGGAATAATCCCGGAATACCAGACTGTACTGACCAGATTTCTAAGTAGAGACATTGAGGAAGTTAGCTTCTCAGTGAAAGACTCTCCTTCTCCAGCTACTGATACAAATATGACTGCTATTGCTGCTCCAATTGCCCCAACAAATGACAATGCTGATTTAGAAATTGTTGTCAGTGAGGATAAGACAAACTTTGCAGCTCCTGTAATTTTTGAGAGAACTGAAGTAAAACGACCGGCCTTTGCTGTTGCCGCCCCCGCACTTGTAGCCACTCTTTTATAGGAAGCCTCAATGATATTGCTGGCAGCTACTGAGGTTGCAGCAGTTGTTCCAGAGAATCCTAAAAGACCTGCAGACTTAGATGAAACTACAGAGGAAGCTGTTTGAGCAATAGCAGCTTGTCCGGATGATCGAATAATCATCGCTGAAGATGTTTGTGCTGCAATCGCCATAGAAGCATAAGCAGCCTGCATCCTGAGTGCTGAAGTCTCTACAGCAGTTGCCATAGCTGAAGACGCCATAGCTACTCCTGCCCCAGAAGTTTCTACAGCCGTTGTTGTCGCACCTGCACTAGCAGCCGCAGCAATAGCTGAAGTTGCAAATGCTGTTTTAAGAGTTGCTAAAGTTACAATGATGCCGCCTAAGGCTAATACCATAGGTCCAATAGCCGCAACAACTCCGATAAACGCGATTACAACCGCCTTTACAGGCATTGGTAGATTTTTGAAGTAGAGAGTCAAGTCCTGGACGGTATTGATAATCGATCTAAGTGCAGGCTCCAAAACAGCGAATATCTCTCCGCCAAGTAATTTAAGAGAGTTCCAAAGAGTTGTTACCTGAGCCTTGAATGACTTATACCGTTGCTCTGCTTCAGCAGTTAGAGCAGACCCTTCTGAGAATGCCTGGGAAGACGTTTTCAGAGCTTCTTCCATCAGGCTAACCGCATTCGATGACCTAAGAAGGGAATCAGACATTCTGATGCCTTCTAATCCCAGACTTTTGATAGCAATGATTGCTTCTTCACCCGATAGCTGTTTTAAGCCTCTCAGAAGATCAACTACAGCTCCAGCAGCGTTGTTCCTGAAGTCTTTAGAGAATTGGTCGATTGACTTGCCTGAAATTCTCGCAAAGTCTTCCAGTCTCTTTCCACTTGTAGCGACTTCAGTAGACATCTTCATAAACAGTTGACTGAATGACGTACCGCCAGCTTCAGCTTCGATCCCTACTGAAGAAAGAGATGCAGCAAGAGCGGTAATCTGATCAATTGACATCCCAACTTGAGTACCTGCTCCTGCAAGCCTCAATGTCATAGAGACAATTTCAGATTCGCTTGTGGCTGTAGAGTTACCCAACGCCACAATTGACGATCCTAAACGATTGAAATCTTTGGAAGTCAATCCTGCAATGTTAGAGATTCTTGCCAGAGCTGTTCCAGCTTCCTCAGAGCTGAGATTGGTGGCTACACCCATAGCGGCAGAGACTTTGGTAAACTCAATAATGTCGTCTCTCGCGACACCTAATTGCCCACCAATTTCTGCGATTCCCATCAATTCTTCGATGTCTATTGCAACTCCGCCAGTCGTTCCTAGTGCCTCAAGGTCACTGCGAACTTTCTGGAGTTGCTCTGATGAGCCTTCTACTGTTTTTTTGACTCCAGTAAACGCAGAATCAAGATCAGAGCCGGCTTTAATCGCTGCCGCCCCGATACCAATAATCGGCAGAGTCACAGCAAGAGTCGATGTTCGACCTATGCTCTGCATCTTAGAGCCTAGCTCACCAAGAGCTGTCGAAGACATGCGATAGGTTCGCTGAGCTGTCTTCTGTGCTCGATTGAATGTCTCCTGAGAAATAGTTCCTTTCTTCAGGAGACTGTTCAGCTCTTTCATCTCACGAGCATAGGTCTCAGTTGCGTTCTCGACCTGCTTCGTGATTTGTGCTCCACGCTTTTGAGCAGCTTGAAGCTCTTTCTCCTGGCGTGTTAGTTCCTTCTCTGTCTGCTCAAGATCACCAACAACTCTCTGAGCCTGCTTGACTGCTTTTTGGAGAACTGAGGTGTCACCGAGAATACGGACCACCATGCGTTCAATTTCAGATTCGCCTGGCATGGTGGTCCCTTTTATCTCTGCTTATTCTTCGAAAGCCAGGCAGTCCATGCCGATTTGCTTTGAGCCGTGACTTCTTCAGAGCTGAGATTTCGTTTTGTCGTATACGTCTTGAAGGGATTGAGAAACTCAGAGAACCTTGCTTTGGTCTTACCGCCTCTTGTGAGCTTAATCCAATAAGCAATTTGAGCCAGTAGATAGACAAGCGGTGTCTCTCTTTGTTCTTCCCTTTTGATGTAACGAAGACGAACAACGTACTCTCGGTAAGTCAGCTTCTGCAGAAGTTCTGGCAGTGTCATTCCTGGGAAGAATCGCTCCTGAACTCTGAGCCATCCGTCGTAGGGTTTTCCTCATCGTCACTGTCTTCGTCTTCTCCGAGATAGCTGATCTCTTTGGCTTTATCGAAGAGCGGACGAATGACACGGTTCGGCCATTTGCGAATGACTTCTGCTCCTACCCTGGTAGTAGGATTGCCTTCAGAGTCGGCTTTGTAGAGACACTGAGAAACAAGAACAGTCTCAGCATCGACTGTCTCGTTGAGGTTTTCCATCCGCCCACCTTTGTTGACGATGATGCCTCGAAGAGATGCTTTTCGATAGGCTCTTGCAGCTTCACCATCAGCTTCCAACAAAACGAATTGCTGTTCACCAATCCTGAATGGTCCAATTTTGATTGGTGACAGGTCTTCGAAATTGAAGTCCTCGATGTTCTTACCTTTCGACATTGTTTGCTCCTGGTCTCCGAATAGAAACAGGCCCATCCGCATCCGGAGAAAATACGGATGGGCCTTATCAAAAGGGGCATCCTTGCCCCGAGTTCCTTCCTTAGATTACGGAGTAGCGTTATCAGCGAACGCCGGTGCTGCTTCAACATCGTTATTGTTGAAGTCAGTATTCGTCGGAACGATTGTCACCGAAGCGATTGGCATTTCGCCTTCTGTGTTTTCTTCAGGTTCAACACCTTTCAGAAAACCGAAGAATGCCAGAGTGTCGCTGTTTGGGAATGTGACAGTGATTGTCGTTTCCACATTCAACAGAGACAGTAGCTCAGTGTAGAACTTCGGGTTGTATGCGAACCGACAAGTCATCGGAGTCAGAGTGATCAGTGATCGAGGTGCGAACGTACGATACGTTGCGTTGTGCATCGTCGTCGTGTCGATCTCATCACCACCATCCTGACCCGGTGGCTGAACGCCGACTTCCCAGAGTGCAACATCCGGATCAGCCGCAAAAGTGACGAGTGTTGAAAAGCCGTCCTTCAGCCGAGGTGCATTCGGTGTAGACCGAGCGGTTGGGGTAGGTGCTGCCATTGCAGTTCCTTTCAGAAAGAGGAGTTACGCAGTTTGCTCCAAAGGAACTACTGCATTGATACTAAACCGATATCGCCCGTCCTCATCTTTCCCCAACGGCAACACTGCACTCGTACGGTTAACAGACCAGATTCGATAGGTTGCAGAACCGATTGTTACTGATGACCACTTGACGTTTTTGTCGAGCTTGACAGCAATGTCTCTCGCTTTCTTTGCTCCAGCCAGAGAGTCATTAGTCCTGACGATGATCTGTATCCCGTGCTGTTCTTCTCTTTCTCCGTCGTTGTGGTTACGTCCATTGTCACGGCCTTGAGTCCCGATCACGGTAATGATGTTGTCATTAACTTTGCCTCTAGGTCCATCAGGCTCACGGTCATAGAAGACTCTCCATTGAGCATTGCCTGCCGTTCCAACACCTTCTCCGATCACGTCAATAATGGCCTGACGTATAATCCGACAAGGTTCATGGTCCAGTAAACCGCTCACTAATCATCTCCCCACATTGTTCTCATTCCATTTCCCTGAGGAAGAGCTGACTCTTGTAAGAGCATCTTTTCAAACTGCTCCTGGAACTCAGAGAAAGGATCATCATCTTCCAAGTCTTTGACTTCGTTACCGAAAATCGTGGACTCAATAACTGTGCAAAGTTCGGCCATCATTTCCGTTTCCCTTTCTTAGCTTGTCGGCTTGTCAGTACCTTGCTTCTCTTTGCATCTCCTTTTGCTTTTGCCCTTTGAGCAGCAGCTTCTTCATCCTTTGTTGGTGAAGTAAATGCTGAGGCTCTTAATGCTCCTGTATCAATTGGAACCAGTTTCTGTGCTTCTCTTTGAAGTCTGAGAGTTGCCAGCACCAATGCTTTAGTTATTGGCACTCCCTTAGAAACTGCCGTTCTGATAATCCGTCCGAGTTCTCCTGAAGAAGAGAGCTGCCTGGCTGGTTGTTCTAGGTATTTGTTCTGACCTGGCTCCCATAACATTCCTTTGGCTGGTTTCTTTCTTGGCTTACCTGCATTCTTCATTTCCATTTCATGGACAGCAGCAGCATAAGACTGAGCGAAACCAACCGATGCCGAATCTTCGACTGTGTACTTTTTGATAAGACCTTTGAGGGTCTTTCGTACGTCTTTGATTCGGTCAATCCTGGCCATCAAATTCCTTCTTCTTTCAGGTAAGCGACTACAGAGCCACTCGTCAAAGTGATCGAATTGAATCGACCATAGATAATGCTACCAGCAGGAATAGCTGTAGCACCGTCATTGAGTCCAGTAATGTTTCCATCTGTAGCTACTGCGAAAGTCGCAGCTGTTACGACTGAGATAGCAAAGAAGACTCCGCCTGTAGGTGTATGGGCTGAAGTATCGGTAATGAGTTCACCACCGCTTTGTCCGAAGGAGAAATCAGCTGACATGTTTATTCCTTAGAGGCCAAGACCGAGTCTGGCTTGAAGTACAGGATTGGTAATATCACCGGAAGGAGCCGCGTCGTTTGTCATATGGAACATGAACAAGATCATGATTAGACCTCTACATAGCAGATGTGACCTCGGACGTTTGCCGCCGCATCAAGTTCCAGGTTTAGGATCGTGTTCGCTGTCGTCTCGAAATGCCCGACAGGCGAGAACGCAACTGATACACCACCGTTCGCTGCGAAAGCCATCTGTCCTGTCAGCTCAGTGCCGCCTGCTCCGTCTTCAAACGCAGCACCGACAGCAGCATCAGCGACCAGAGAGTACGACAGAACGCGAATCTTCTTACCGGCCACAGCAGCGACGATTGTGTTATCTCCGTTCACTGTCGCATTGATCGCTGCGAACTTCGGAGTCAGAGCCGTCGTATCATTCATGATCGCAGCGGTATCTAGCGATGCTGTGATCGTGTCTGTTGCGTTGTCTCGTGCTGGCTGTGATGTGACATCGACATCGCCAATATCGACACCTGAGTTAGCAGCCAGTTTCCCGATGGCGTTAGTACCTGCAGGCAAGGCAGTCACAATAGATGCGTGAGCCGCACCATTAACAGTCAGCCTCAGAGGTCCTGTATCACCATCCGTGATTGATCCTGGGGACGACTGATAGACGCCGCCGATCAGTCCGTGCGACGACGTGAGAGCAGTCCAATCTGCATCATC
>JAAOEI010000418.1_pt1 | contig 16504 bp, 9 predicted proteins | sample 7059261 | NCBI WGS metagenome assembly JAAOEI01 (sample SAMN14008812, study PRJNA610033) | viral metagenome | isolation source: viral particles filtered from seawater | place: China: Hangzhou Bay, Yangshan Deep Water Harbour | collected 2017-10-31
TATCTAGTCCAACATCTGGTCCAACTTGGTATCAAAAAGCTGGTAATACATTAAGTAAGCCATTTAGAAGACAAATTGGCGGTTCAATTGGTTCGCGTTTGTCAGATACGATTCCTGGTTACATGGAAGGCGGTTTATATAATACTCCATTAATTAAAAAATATAGTGCAGGTTTACAATCTGGGGGTTCATCATTAATGGCTGGTGGAAATAGTTCATCGACTGTTAATAATAATACAAATGCTACTAACTCGTTTAACTTTAATACTACAGTTGAAAGAAATGGTACTATTAAGATGGGTAGTAATACAACAAGTTATGAACAACAAGATATTGAATTATCTAAGAATCTAAATAATAGAATATATGCTGCTGTTGGAGAAGTCATAAGAAAAGAAAAACAATTTGGCGGTTCCTTAGCTGCAATAAGAAACTCATAAAATGAAAAATGCTACATTAAATTATGAAAATCATTTTTTCTTAAATGGTTCTACTATTTCTGGAATTACATCAGTAAATGGTAGTTATAATATAAATTATGCTCCAATTAAGACTGTCGGAGTTGGATATAATAAACAAATTATTGCTGAAGTTCCTGTAGCTAATTTTTCTATTAGTAAATATTTATTGTATGATGAGCCTTTTTTATATTTTACTGGTGAAAATTTTAATAAAACTGCAAAATCTTTTAATGGTAGTTTAAATTATAATAATAAAAAATTTGGTTTTCAATCTGGTTATTTGAATAGTTTTAGTTTGTCTTGCTCTGTTGGAGATATTCCAACAACAGACATGGATATAATAATTTATGGAGATGTTGGTCCTGCTTATAATGCTTCTGGATCTTTAAAAGCTCCTTATATAAGCGTACCTCAAGTTAAAGATATAATATTAACTTGTAGTGGATCAAGTACAAATAGAATAGTCAATTTCAATTATAATATAAATTGTCCTAAAGAACCTATTTATTTATTTAATAAACCGGCTGGAAGTTCAGGAACTAGTGGAAGTTCAGGAACTAGTGGAAGTTCAGGCTCAGGTGGGAAAAATTATATACCTTCGGAAGTATTATTGAAATTACCAATAGAAATTGACGCTTCTTTTAGTTTGGAAGTCGATGATTATAATTCAAGAAATTTATATGATATACTAAATAGTGATAATGATGCAAATTTTTCAATCACAATAAATGGAACAATTTTTGAAGATGAAGCTCTGAGTATTTCAAATCAAAATTTAATAGTTAATGGAAGTGATGATTTAATTTTATATCAAAAAGCAGTAGGAATAAGAATGTTCAATCAATCATTTTCTAATGTAAAATTAATATCTCAAGAATTTAGTTCAAATGCAGATGACGTTTTAAGTGTAAAATTAAATTATAAAGGTTATTTAAATAATTAATATGGGCATACCACTATCATCATTAACCGCAAAATTAGGATCGAATGTTGCTAATAGCGATATATTTTTGATTTCTAATTCTGATTCTAGTCAGGATAATAAAATAACACATGATGAATTGAGTAAATCATTTACTGGTTTATACGCTAAAAATTCAAATGGTATTACTATTTTTGAAAGCACTGAAAATTATGGTTTATCAATAAGTGGATCGAATGGTTATGTTGGTATAAATGATAGAACTCCAGATGTTTCATTAGATGTAGTAGATAATATTTCTGCAACTAACGGTTCTGGTCAAATAAGAATTTCAACACCTGATTCAGGAAGAAAAATAGCTCTATCAATATCTGATCCTAATGTTTATTATGAATTCAGTAAAAAACCAAATGATAAAAAATTATATTTAGAATCTTCTATTAATAATGGTTCTACTTTTAGCAATTTGATGGCGATTGATCAAAGCGGTAATTTCGCTATACATGGAACAACTGGATCTTTGACTGATAAATTTTTAGTAAGTGGAGATTCGATTCAATTTCAAAATTCAGGTAATGCAATATATTTTGATCCTTATAATACAGAAATAAAAACAAGTGCAACTGATGAAACTTTATTATTGAATTATAATAATATTGGTGATGTAATGATTGGTTATAAAGGTGTTTATGTTGATAATAATATCACAACGCCTCAAATAGCAATTGGTCACGCTATTCCATCATATACATTACATGTAAGCGGTACAACTCTTGGAGAAGTTGCTAGAATTCAGAATGATGAAACAAAATGTTCGTTGGGATTAAGAAATTCAACAGATACAGTTTATGCTGGAATTTCTTCTGATAAAATGTACTTGGGTTCTATTAATGCTTTAGATTATAGAAATATAACTATATCTTCTAATGGTTTATTTGGTTTTGGAAATACAAATCCAACTTATAAATTAGATGTATTGGCAAATAATTCATCTCAAAATACTCCAGCGCATTTTGAAACAACAAATGTTCAAGGAACAACACAAATTGTTATCGCTGCAAATAAAGATACATCGCTAGATCCAACAGCAAATAGAAATAGTTTAGTTACTTTTTCTCGTTTTGATGGAGTCGCTGATACTCCTAAATGGTCGATAGGTAATTTATATAATGATTCGGCTTTAGGAATTTTAGAAAATGATTGTTTTGTGTTTGTAAAAAATGGTTATTTCGGATCTGTTCCTAATGTTGTTGCCAAAGTTTCAACAGCGGGAGATTTAGATATTGATGGTAGTTATAGTACTAATAGTAATTATTGTAAAGGTAAGTTTATTCAAACATATCAAACCAGAGTTACTGGAACTGATATTTATTTTAATCCAATTACTCCAGATTCAAATTCTAATCCAAGCGGTCATAATTCTCAACATGCGCCATTTGCATTAGCTGCATTTAGTGGATCTATAGAAAGAGTTGTATTATTCACATCTGATACTGATGCAATTAGTACTCCATTTAGATTTGAAATATCATCAATAACTCCAACTTATAATGCAGCGGTTCCAACAGATTTTGTTACAGGATTTTTTATAAGCCCTCCATCAGATCCAACTTCGTATCCAACCAGCGGAATTATAGGAGCAACTTACTTTGATAATATCAATCCGAATATTCTATATGTAAAGAATAAAGCAAATATAAGCGGTTCAACGGCGTTTCCTTCGGGAAGATTGATACAATACAGATTATGTAAATCTGATGGAACTAAGCCCACGGCAGTTGATTTCACAATAGTATCTACAATTGCATATAACATAAATTAATGAGCAAATTTATAAAATATGAGAATATTGATTTTAGAATAAATAATGACATTTTTTATTCTAATTCAGTCTCTGTTTCTTTGCAATCTAATATTTCTCCTGTTTTATTATCTGATGGAACATTATTACGATATGCGCCTGATAATACAGTAATAGGTTCGTTGACATCAGAATTTTATCTTACAAATAGTTTTCCAAGTTATTTAAATGCAGTTTCAAATGCGGAAACTTCTGTAACAAGTCAGTTTGCAGGTATACAAATAGATAATTGTTATCTTAAATCTTTATCTTTTAATGCTCAAAATTTTCAACCTATACTCATTACAGCAGAATTTGATTGGTATGGTAAAATAAATGCAGTTAATAGCACAAGTAATTTGAAACCTTTTTCTTCATCTACAAGAAATACTGCATTATCGAATATTTCACATTCTAATTATACGTTTTTAATGGATGTGGATAAAGTTTTTGGCTTTGATGAAATTTTTTCATTTAGTTATTCAGAAAAAGTTGATTTATTGCCATTTTTTGCTAATGGAGAAATAATTCCATTTAGAGTTGCTAAAACAAATAAAATTAAATCAGCTTCAGTTGAAGGTAATTATTTCAAGAAAAATGATATAGCTAACATTGAAGGCCAGTCAACAAATTGCGATTTATATCTAAAAAATTATAACGATACATTATTAAAAATATTTAATATCTCAGGTAAAATAGAGTCGCGTTCTTTAAATGTTTCTAGTGATGGAATTTTGCAAAGCACTTTAGCGATGAATCAAAGAATTGGAGTAGCAAGGAATAGTCTATGAGTAAATTTTTAGATACACAATTTTCAATTACTGGTATAAAGGATTTTGATATAAATTCTCAATCTTATATTAAATATGATTTAGTTGATTATCAATATTATACTGGCAATAGCATATATCCTACAGATATATCTGGTTTATTTGCTTGGTTTAAAACAGATGATTTAAATAATTTTGATATTGATTCGTCAGGAAGAATTTCAATTTGGTATAATTCTGCTCCAGGTCATTCTACAGAAAATTTATATAATTATGACGGAGCATCGACAAAACCTATTTATGATTTTAATGAAAATAGCGTAAAATGTGAAGCAAATGCAGATAAAAAAATTTTTAATCAATTATACCCAAGTCCAGGTTCTCCGAATTTTAGTGGTTTTTTAACTGGTGATAGATGTTGGTTTGTTGTTTATGAATTTAATTCTTTAAGAAAAGGCAATTTACAAACTCCTGAAAATTATTTTGCTAATTATTCAACAATAATTAATACAGATAATTTAAATATATCAGTAGCGTCTACAGGCTTTTTAGGTGTATATGGAAATAACATAGATAATTCTTTAAATCCTAATGTTTTAGCTGGATCTCAAGAATTTGTAATCGTTTCAGATCAAGCTAATCAATTATATCCAACAGCATCAACATTAAATTCAGCTTTTTCTTCTTCTAATTTATTCGATAAAAATATAGTTTCAATTTTAAAAAATAATACAACAACTAATCTTAGACTTAGAAATAATGGTTGTGAACTATTAAATACGAATGATGCCGACTATTTTGCAAGTGGTTGTGCAAGTTTAAGAATTGGAACTGCTGGAAATGGTCATGGTAACGCTTCGGCAAGCGAGCCATATAATTATGATGCAAGTAATATTTCTTATTATGAAATTTTAGGTTATTCAAAAGTTCCAACAGATGAAGATATTTTAAAATTAGAAAAGTATTTATTTAAAAAATATTTTACTAATAATGATAATTTGTATATTGCGAATCAAAATTTTACATCTAATAGTTATGGTTATGCACCTATTAATTTAACAGGTTCTCAATATCTTACTAAAAATATAGATAGTCTTTTTAATAAAACTTACGGCTGTTCTGCTAATTTTAGTACTAAAGCAATTAAAGCTAATTATGGTGATGGTTATTTTTTAAATGTTATACCGAACGTTAATAATTTAATTACAAATTTTTCTTTAAAATATGATGGTTTAACAGATAAGCAAGCTTTTTCATTAATTGGTTTTTTCCAGAATTCTTTTGAATATGAACCTTTAACTCAAACAGACTCATATGAAAATGTTTCAATGAGTTTGTTTTATCCTTATAAGGATAACGCAAAAATATATTTTCAAGATTTAGATTACACTTCTATAGATTCGAATATAAATAATATAATTATAAATTGTACAACAGCTTATGATTCAAATTTAGATTATAAAGGTTATGTTGTTTCAGACGAATCTTCAATTCGACCTTTCATTGAAGGGAAAAAATATGAAAAGCATGATATCGTTTACTATAATTCTATTTCATCTGTTGGCGGTTATTATTGGTATACTGGACAAAATTCAGCTGTTTTAAATTTGAGCCAAAGTCCAACTGGCGTAAATAGTTTATTCACAAGAAAATTCTATTTTAAACCTGATCTTGATTTTAAGATACCTTTGAATCCTAGATTTATGAAAAATGAATATGAGATGACTTCTGTTGCTTATGAACAAGATGGTATAAATAAAAATATACTAGATTTATCATTATCATTTACAAATAGATCTGATAAAGAAGCTTTTGCAATATTAAAATTTTTAGATGACAGATGTGGATTTAAACTGTTTGAATTTATATTACCTGAACCTTACAATAAACAAATGACTTTTTATTGTCCAGAATGGAATCATTCTTATAAATTTAAAGATAATCATGATATAAATGTAAAATTTTTAGAATTTAAGGGCAATTTATCTTCTGATGTATATTTTAATACTATCGTAAAACTATGAGTTATGTAAATGTTACTGGAGTTAATATTGGTAATTGCTTAACTGGATTTGGTATTCATTTTCCTGTTACAATAAGTAACAGCGGAAATTCAGAAGTTTTTTATACTTTAGATAACTCAAATGTAACTAATTTTGATTTATCAAAAGATTCGTTTTCAATTAGCCCAAATAATTATACAACTTTTGATATTTTGTATAATCCAACGATATCTAGTCCATCGTCAGATGAAGAAACTTTAATAACCATATCATCAACATCTGTAGAAGACGGTTCTACTGATCCGAGCGGAAATATATCGTTGTATATAACTGGTACAAAAATAATTAATATAACAGGTGGGAATCCTAGATCTTTTAGAGTTGTTTCTAATTACGAAGGTCCTATATATGATTTTTATTGGAAAGCGCCAACTGGAATCACTGGAGATAATTTACATAATTATTTTATAACTGGATATAGACTCGATTTTTCAACCACAACAAGTTTTAGTTCGCCAGATTTTACGAAATATATCAATGTTGCGAAAAATAATAATATTGATCCATCGTATTCTACTTTTTATGGTTTTAGCGATGAAGACGTTTTTTATAGATTATCGACAAATGAATTTTCTTCTTTAACAGTGAATCAAAATTATTATGCAAGATTACATTCTTTAGTAAATAATAATTCAGGAGTTTCGATTTATGCGAGTGGTGTTGATTCAGTTTCACAATCGGTCTCTGAAGAAGTTTTTTTAGGTTATTCTGGAACTCCAATAAATTTAAAAATAGAAAAAAAAGCATTTGATTTATATATTGATTATAGCACATGGTATAGCTATACATACGATTTATATGCTAAATTAATTGAAAAAAATAATGGTAGCAATGATTTTAAACAATATTCAGGAATAAATATTTATTTACCTGAAAATAGTAGATTTGAATCTACAGACTTAACTAAAGGAGCTATTGATCTAAATGGAACTTTTTTAAATTTAACAGGTAATAATAGTATAGGTACAAATATAAATATATATATTCCATCTTCTACTCAAATTATTGGTCGAATTGGTAATGGAACTAATATTCCATGGAAAGATAATTGGACAAAAGATGGTTTCCAAGGCGGACAAAATTTTATAAATACTGTAGTTTCTACTCCTGGTTATTCAGATTCAACAAATGGTGGTCCAGCTTTATCTCTAAAAGCTTCTACAAATATTAATAATCAGGGTATAGTTACTGATATAAAATATAATATATATAGTAAATTATCAGATCCTAAACTTCAAACTAATTTTTTAAATGGATTAATTGTATGTAATCCTTCAATTTCATCTGGATCTGGAGGAGGTAAAGGTGGATTTTTTTATCCTCCATACTTTGTAAATTCAACAAATTATTTTTATTTTTATGATACAGTTGCAACTAGTAATAAATTATATTTTGATGTTATTCCAGTAAACGCTGCATTAACAAAAGATTATTTATTGAATAGAAGATTAAATAGAAATTTTTGGATTTGGTGGGTTTATCGTTTTGCTCAAAGTAGGGTTCTTGTTGATCTTGATACAGTAAAGCCGCTTACAGCCACAGATTTTGCTTCTGAAATGTACATTCCGTATGCACAAGATGGAGATATCGGTGTTTCTAATTTGGTTGTAAGATATCCTGATGGTAAATTAAAATATACTCCAAAATTAAAAACTAGAGACAGTAATGCAGCTAATCTAATAAATGCAAAATCTGATAACACATCTTTTTATAAATATGGTAACTGGATGCCTATCAATACTAATTTGAATAATCGCCAACCAGGTTATTTGATAGATTCATTCACTAATGCTTCTATTAATTTCTCTCTATATAATAATATTTTACCATCAGATTATGTTTTTAGATTCAAAAATAGCGATATAGTGAATAATACAACTTGGAATGACGTTTCTAATACTATTCAATTAACTAATTCTTCTGGTTCAAATACAGGAAATTATGTTGCTAATTATAAAAATTTAGGAGCTTCTAGTTACAAGACAATAAACTTAGTAAACAATCAATATTTACAAGTAGATTTCTCTAATTCAACTTCATTTGGCGACTTTGATCTTTTTCTCATTTGTTCCTATAATGATTTTTCATTAGCCAATGATTTACCTATTTATTCATCTTTATTTGATTGGACGTATTCTAATTCAATATCAACATCAAGAGTAAAAAATCAATTTATAATTACAAAAAATGATCCTTTGTATGCACCAACGCAAAAAGATGATATACTATTTTATTATGATAACGCTTGTTTATGGAATAGACAAAATGATAATCAATTATTTAAAAATGGATTAATAATTTCAAAGCAATTATATTCTTTATTGCAGATATCAAGCATAAGTTCAAATATAATTACCACAACTACAAATCATAATTTGAATAATGGTGATATAATTGCTTTTACAGGAGATAGTTTACCAACTCAAATAACACAATATGACGCTGCAAGTCCATATAGTGAAGATAAAAAAGTTTATTATGTTATTAGTGCTGGTGTGAATACATTTAAAATATCTAATTCATCTGGCGGTTCTGAAATAACTTTATCTTCAGGAAGCGGCACCATACATAAATTAAACTCACAAAATTTATATAGACCATTTATATTAAATATAAGAAGAAAAGGTAATTATTATTATCATTTTATTAATAATACTCTTCTTCCAGTGAATAGTCAATTTGCCACAAGCGCAGGAAAAATAGAAGATTTAAAAAATACAACATTAAAATTAATAAATAGAAATCCTACAATTGGTATAAATTATTTTGATTTTATTTTTTATAAACGAAATTTATCTACTTCAGAATTGCAATCAACTTATTCTTATTTAGTTAATGAGTATTTCAGTTTATTTTCAGGTGAACCTAGTTCATCGTCTATTAATTTAAAATCAAATTTATTTAGTTTTAGATTACCGAATATCTTTCGTTTAGCAGGAAAATCATAATATGAACACTTTTTTTAAATTAGATAATTATGTTATTTTTGATTTGTATGAATTAGAATTAGAATCTACAGAAGGTTATTTACGATTTCATGGTTCTAAAAATTTTTCAAAAAATATATTTTTCCAAAATCAAGAATATATTTTTATTCCTTCTGAACTTTCAAATCTACAATCTTCATCTGATGGAAAGCAGTCAAAACCTACTTTAAAAATAGCCAATATTAATAATTATTTATCTTATGTACTTAAAGATCGAAATGATTTAATTGGAAAGAGTTTTATTCGTAAAAAAGTTTTAGGTAAAGATTTAGACTCTTCTAATTTTACAGATGGTATAAATCCATATGGTGCATCTAATTTTAGAACTTATATTGCATATGATAAATTTTTGATAAATTTAAAAAAATCTGAGAATAAAGAATTTGTAGAATTAGAATTAGCTACAAAAGTAGATATTCAAAATATAAACTTACCAGCAAGAAAAGTAACAAATGATACTTGTTCTTGGTGTTATAGAGGTTGCGGCTGTAATTATGGTAGTACTCCAGATTATTTAGGTCCATCAATTACTGATGGTTTAGATACGCTTTCGGCAAGCCTAAAAAATGATGCAAGTAATTTTATGAAAAACAATAAAGGCTTATTAAATAGTTCTTGGTGGTTCGAAAAAGTATGGGGGGATTATTATGATGTTGGAGTACCTATAGCAGATGAAAATGATAAAGTATTTTTAGCTAATTATAAATCAACATTACGTAGTGAAACTTATGGATTAACTGGTTTGAATTATAAAGGAAGATGGAATAAAACTGATGTCTATGTTTCTGGAGATTTTGTATATTTAGATTATATTCCAAATGTTCCCAGCGATTTAAAGAATGATTTTATATTAACTACTAATAATAAACAAAAACTTTTTTATGTTTGTGTAGATTCTTATTCTAAAAATGAAAGTCCTGATCTGAATACAGATATTTGGAAACAAGATCAATGTTCTAAAACATTGAGAGGTTGTTTATTACGATTTGAAGATTATGTTGTATTAAATGAAGAAAATAAAGCTCTTCCATTTGGAGCTTTTCCGTCTACATATCCATATGATAATAAATCATAAAATTATTGATGATATAAAAAAATATTCAAAAGAAAATTTAGATTCAGAAAGCTGTGGTTTTATTGTTGAATCAAATAATTGTTTGCTTTTTTTACCAGTTGAAAATAAACATCCAGATAAAAAAAATTATTTTTTGATTTCGCCTACTGATTATTTAAAAATTAAGAGCCGATATAAAATAAAATATTTTTTTCATAGTCATTTTTGTAATCCTTCTTTTTCTAATTTAGACATTTTTCATCAAAAATATCATAATATGGATATGTTGCTTTATAATTTAAATACAGACGAAATATATGAAATGAAGTGTAAATAAAAATATGGTTAATGTTAAACTACATGGAGTTTTTGAAAATTTCATTGATACTGAATGGAATTTAAATGTTTCTTCTGTTATTGAAATTTTTCAAGCTATCGAAGCTAATACTAACAAATTAGTTTCAACATTGGGATTGCTTAATGAATATATAAGTCATTTTATAATATATGTAGATGATGTTATTGTTGCCCCAGAATATTTAAATTCTCCAATTCTTAAAAAGAATTCAAAAGTGGTGATAGCTCCTTTAATTTTAGGTGCTGCTGAACAAATAATAATAGGTTTAGTTCTTTTGGCTATATCGACAGGAATTCAAATGTTAATAACTAAACTATTATCTCCGCAATCTCCGATAGATATAAAAACAGTATCGAGATTATTTACTAATTATGAAAACGTAACTTTTAGAAATGTTCCTGTTCCTTTAGGTTATGGTCGATTAAGAATAGGCTCAGTTGTAGTTGGAAATTCAATTTCTTTTGCAATGTATGCAAATGATAAAAGAACTGCTCAAGAAAATCTAATTTTACGAGAAAAAATCTTAGCTGAAGGTACTCCATAATTATTTAAAATGAGAATTTATCTTGATACTAATATTAGTGATTTTTTAAAATCAAATTCACAAGGACAAAATGATCCGTCTTTTGAAACAGAGTCTTATTATAATTCAATTGATGTTTTATGTGAAGGGCCGATAGAAGGGTTCGTGAATTATAATGGTCAAACAGTTAATTATATTAATATAAATAATCCTATAACTATAGGTCAGGGTTTATATTATAATGATACGCCAGTTATAGATCCTAAAACTAATTTATATAATTTTACTCAAAATTCTTTTTTAGCATCTTTTGGAGAACAAACTAAAAATTGTTCTTTTTTTTCACAAGCTATTTATGAATATAAAACAAGAATCTATGATATTCCGTCTGCTATTGTTCAAGTAAACAAGTTTAATGATCCTCCAAATTTCGCAACAAATAATAAAATTGGTTTTGAAATATCTACTTTTTCTTCATTAACAAACGTTACTGATTCAATAAATGAAATAAATAAAATAAAAAGAAATTTTTCAACAATTGTTAGCCATCCTATTAATAATAAGTACTCAGAAAATTTTGATTTTAATATTAGTTTAGATAATTTATATAATATTGATAATAATAACGTTGTTGGTGGTGCGGTAAGTTTTGTTATTCAAGCTCAAAATTTGTCAACAGGTGTTGACTATTATTTATATTTCAATGGTGTATTTGTAGCTAAAGGTGGAGCAATTATACTTCCATTTAAAATAGAAGTTGAATCAATAGATAAAACAGTTGATTCATTTCCTAGTATCATTTTAAATGTTTATAGCGTAAGAGGATCGGTTTTATCATCAACCAATCAATTTAGAACTATATCTTTAGATTCTGTTGTGGAATATATAAAATATCCTTTTTCTTTTCCATATTCAGCAATTACTTATAATACAATTAGTTCTAGACATTTTAATTCAATTCCAACTAGATCGTATGATTGTAAATTATTAAAAATGAGAGTTCCTGATAATTATGATGCAGAAGCTAGAGAATATATAGATAATTGGTCAGGAAATTTTAATAAAAGTTTAAAGTGGACTAATAATCCAGCTTGGATTTTTTATGATTTATGTTCTAATGGCCGATATGGAATGGCTAGAGGTCAAATAAATGAAACAGACCTTGATAAATGGCAATTTTTAACATTATCAAAATATTGTGATGAGTTAGTTAAAACAAATTCTAGAACAAAATTTGCTGCTGATTTATTCAATTTTGATAATGATTTAGAATATGGCGAAACTGATTATAATACTATAAGTTTTATAACTTCTTTAAGTATTTCTGAAATACGAGAAAGATATCCAGTTGGATCAATATTATATTTATATGATATTAAAAATAATTTAGGCGAAGAAATTAATTATAATTATAAAAAACTTATTTGTTCAGTTAACAAATCTGGAACAACTGTAAAAATAAAATTATGTAATGATTTTGGCCCTAGAAAAATTTTAGAGCAAGATTTGCAGGGTAGTCTTTTTTCAGCATTAACTAATTATTTACAAGCAGATCCAAATGCAAATATTGAAAATAAAATAAAATCATATATACTAAAATATTTTATTGGAGATTCTTCTTTAGGTTTACCTTTTTTTTCTAATGATGTTGAGATTAGTAAAGCTCATATGAGAAGAAAAATATTTCCAAACTCATTAAATATTAATAGCGGTTATTGTGTAGCTAAACACGAAGATTATCAAGATTTTTTAGAGCCACGCTTTTCTTGTAATGTTATTATTAATAATCAAAATGAAGGTTTAAAAACATTGACTGATTTATCTTCTATTTTTAGAGGAATTTTTTATTTCAAAAATGGTTTGTTGAGTTTAACTTCTGATATTAAACAAAATTCTGTTTATATTTTCACTAATTCAAATGTAAAAGATGGTTTGTTCACTTACGCCTCTTCAGATCTAAATACTAGTTTTTCTGTAGTTAAAGTTCCATATTTAGATAAATATGATAAATTTAAAGATAAAATTGTTTATGTAGAAGATGAAGAATTGATACGAAAATTCGGTATAGTTGAAAAAGAAATTTTAAGTTTTGGTATAACAAGTAGATCGGAAGCTCAAAGAATTGGTAAATGGTATTTGGCTACAGGTAAATTAGAATCTGAAGTTGTTGGTTTTAATACTGGTATTGAAGCTACTTTATTACAGATCGGTAATATAATAAGAATATCTGATAGTTTAAAAAATGCATCAATTATTTATGGAAAAATAACTAATTTAGATTTCAAAAATAATTATATATATATTGATAGAGAAGTTCCTGAAAGTTGTCTTGGCAAAATTATAAAAATATTTTCTGTTCTTGATTATCAACCAGTTGAATTAAATTACTCTGTTGATGAAATCGATAATTCACATTTAAGATTAAAAATTATTAGCGAAAGATATTTTTCTTGGACAGTTGTTAATGGTATTATAAGTTCCAATAATAATAAAACTTTGACATCAAATTCATCTTTACCAGCTGGTTGGAATAAAAAAGCATATACAAATCAATATTATATAGATAATTGTCAAATCTCATTTACAGTTGGTGATATATTAAGTCAATCAGCAGTTGGTTTATCAGAAGTAAACAATATAAATACTAGTTATACAGATATAACATATCGTTTTAGATTTAATGGTTCTGATTTTGTTATAGAAAGCAATGGTTCTAGTGTTTATTCAGCTACTGGTGTAGTGAGTATTTCAGATATTTTTAAGATAACTTATGATTCTCAGTATATAAGATATTATAGAAATAATGAGTTATTAGCTTCTACACAAAGAACAGTTGGTGATAAATTGTATGGTGTTGTTGCTTTGAATGGAGCTTACGCTTCTATTAATAATTTATATTTTACACGCTTTCCAGATGATGTATATGGTAAATATTCTGAAATAAGATCAGGAGCAAATTTTTCAATTTATATAAACGATGCTGATTCCGAATCTGATTTATTCAAAATAATTAGTATCAATGAAGTTTCTTCTAATGAATATGCTATTTCTGCAATGAGATATGCAGAAGAAAAATTTAATATAATAGAAAAAAATGAATATATAGACAAAAATCAAAATAAAGAAAAACAAATTGTATTCTCTTCAGAAAAAAATATTAGTGATTTATTTACTGATTCTCAAGTATCTGCTTCTATTTTAATTAATCCAATAAGCTATGTTGAAGCAGTTTCAAAAGATTTTGATTTTAGTTTTATAGTAGAAAGTGAAGTATTAAATGGAGACTATTTGAATAATAAATATGAGTATATAACAATAAATTTTGAGTTTTTATTTGATACTTTAATACAATCGAAAGGCGCTATTAATGTTTCGGGATTAATGTGTATTATAAATAGAAATGGTAAATCGCTGACTTTTAATATTTTAAAAAATCAACAACGAACTTTAACAGTCTTTTTAGGTGAAACACAACAAGGAAATGCTAGTTATAAAACTACAGTTGATTTTTATGCATTTGATTCTAATTATAAAATCATTAACGTGTAAAATAAATTATGGCTTTTATTGACAATATTGAGGTTAGTTATTCTGATCCATTTTTTATTAAAAATGTTTCTTTTCTTTTTGATAACTTATTATCTTCTAGTGACTATTCTAACAATGCATCGATTTTTGGATTAGATCCTAGAATTGCTTTAGTAAGTGGAAATATTAAACAAGATAATATTTCTTTATCATGGAAAATTCAAAAACCAATAGATAATAATCTTTTATCTGGAAATATTATTGACGATGGCTTTTCTGGTTTTTTAATAAATTATTATGATATTAATAGAAATTTCTTGTATCAAGATCCGCTTCCTTTATCAATAACTACATATTCTAAAACAGTTGATGAAATATCGGGTCTATTTTCATCTATTACAGGCCAATCAAATTTAAATGCGTTAAATCCATTTTGTATTGATATTGTTTCAGTTGGTAAAAATAATCTTTTTGATACAGGTATTGCTATAATAAATTTTACTTCTTCTTCTATAAACATTTCTGATATTATAATTAATACAGATACATTTGTTTCTCTGGATGTAAATGATAGAGATTCATTGAAAAATATTGATGTTTTTGTTACTCGCGAAGGAAATTTTAATTTATCTAGTGGTAATTATTTGTATACAAATAGATATTTATATCCTAATTTTAATACAATAATAATTCCAGATTTAGTAAGTCTTGATAGTAATTCTATTTCAGAAATAGATAATGAAATAAGGCAACCTTATTATATTCATCTTTTACCTTATAATTATTATTCAACAGGCGAGATGGTAACATCATCTGGTATAAAATCGCCATCTTATGATATAGAATCATTTCCAGAAAAAATAGAAAATATTACAGGTTATGTTTTTTATGATTATAATAATTACTCAAAAGATTTAGATTTAAATGCTTTCATAAAATGGAATCCTGTAACTATTTTCCAAGATTGCTCTTTTCATATTTTAGTTGAACAAAGCGGTAAAAATAAAACAAAATATGATTATTTCTTGCAAAATAGATCTTTGAAAAATATAGTATCTTTAGTTGCAGGAACTGGAACAGGTTTATTTACTACGGGTTCAATTTTTTCTAATTATGGTGCCTCTGGAATTCAATGGCCGGATCATACAATTTATGTAGATAATTTTGGATCGTATCCAACTGGTTTGTATCCACAATATAATAGTGGTTTAAATTATATAACTGAAATAAGAATACCTTCAGGTCAATCAAATAATAATGAAATATTCTTATGCTACAATTATACTGGTGATAATCAATTCCAGTTTTTGCCTTCGGGCGGATATTATAGTGAGACTATTTATACTGGAACTTATTCTGATAGCAGATTTATTCCAACATATTCTATAAATGATACGGGTTTTAATAATTTCGAATCTTTTGCTACGGGGATACAGATAGCAAAAAGAATAACTGGATATGCTGATTTCACATATTCTACAATAGATCCGTCTTTTATTTTTCCTGTTGAAACTGAATCAAATTATTTTGTCAAAGTCCGCGCAATTAATAATGATGAAGTAGTATCGGAATTCTCTGATACGATATATATAAGTTCGGGATATATCAATAATATAATTAATTTGTCACCTTTAAGTGGTAAAAAAGTAATCGCCGGTTCTGGAGTGAGCGGTTATTTGTCAGTATTTTCGGATTCAGATACTTTAACAACTGGAACTTTATACTACAGTGGAAGTAATAATTTAGTTTTCACAGAACTTCCAAATACAACTACATCAGCAACTGGTTATTTAGTAGTAGAAAATAATATAATTAAGATACAGAATGTTGTTTCATCAGGAACATCAGGATCTTCAGGATTATCGGGATCTTCTGGATTATCTGGAAGCTCAGGAACAAGTGGAACGTCTGGTACTTATGGATCTAGCGGCACCAGTGCAAGTTCTGGAACATCAGGTTCAAGTGGTACTAGTGGTGCTTCAGGAAGTTATGGTTCTA
>JAAOEI010000419.1_pt1 | contig 16484 bp, 18 predicted proteins | sample 7059261 | NCBI WGS metagenome assembly JAAOEI01 (sample SAMN14008812, study PRJNA610033) | viral metagenome | isolation source: viral particles filtered from seawater | place: China: Hangzhou Bay, Yangshan Deep Water Harbour | collected 2017-10-31
CATCAAGTTCCTTCATCAACCCAGTTGCCACATCGCGCGCATACATCGGACTAGACATAATCACTCTCCTTTAAGTTGTGCCATCACCGCCGTGCCTCGATATTTTCCCTCGATTCACGATTTGAGGACATAGAACCATGCCTATCCGTGGCAACCGGAAGAAGGGCTTTCAACCTAAGGAAGAACCGCCGCGCATTAGTGCTGCTGGAATGTCACGTTCCGCCTACCTTCGGCAGAGCCTTGACGAGCTCGAGAACTGGGCGCAGGAGGCCGCAGGTCAGGGTTCGTGGCAAGCGTGCGGGAAGCTGAAGGCCGACGCGATCCGGGTCAAGGCCGAGCTCGAGGAGGCGCTGGCGAAGGAAGCCACGCCGTCGGACGGCATGACCGACGCCGAGCTCGTGGCGCTGGTGCAGCGCGCCATCGCCTCGCTTCCGGAACGGCACCTCGAGGTCGTGGAAGACGCGCTCGCGTTCCGGCGCGGGAAGCCCGCCGCGGTATCGAGCCAGGTGGAGCAGTGAGCCTCGTTGGCCTCGCGCGCGGCCTCGACGTGTTGGCGCGTCGGGCGCAGGCCGATCCGCTGGCCTACTTCCGGCCGACGGTGCCGCAGCTCGAGTTCCTGAAGTGTACGGCACCGGTCGCCATGCTCCGCGCGGGGAACCAGCTCGGGAAGACCATCGCGGGCCTCACGGACGTGATCTGGCGCGCTCTCGGTACGCACCCTTACGTCCCCGTCGCCGCGCCTCCGCTCGAGGCGTGGGTGATTTGCTTCTCGTGGGAGCAGTCGCTCTCGGTGCAGGCGAAGTTCGCGAGCCTCTGCCCTCCGGGCGCACTCGCCGAGGGCGTCGAGTTCGTGCCCGGCAAGGGCTACACCGGTCGCGTCCCCATCGTGCGCTTCCGGAACGGCTCCATCGTCCGGTTCAAGACCACGAACCAGGGTAGCCTCGGGCTCGCCTCGGCGACGATCAACCACGTCTTGATCGATGAGCCGCCGCCGCCCGAGATCTGGGGCGAGCTCTGCGCGCGCGTGCTCCGCAACCGCGGGCGCATCCGGCTCACGATGACGCCCATCGGCCGTCCGGTGGATTGGCTACGCGACCTCGTGAAGGCCGGCGAGGTGGTGGACATGCACTACGCGCTCACGGTCGAGAACACGACGCCCATCGGCGGGCGCCCGCTGTTGACGCAGGCCGAGATCGACGGCCTCGCGGCGCGGTACCTGCCCCAGGAGCGCGCGCAGCGCCTCCACGGGGATTGGGACAAGGGCTTCGTGGAGGGCCGGATCTTCGAGGGCTTCGACGTGGACAAGCACGTCTCCGATCTTCCGCCGTTCGGCGAAGTCTTGATCGGCATCGGCATCGACCACGGCACCGACGCCGGGACGCAGGTGGCGACGCTTACGGCCGTCTCGAAGGACGGCGGGATCGAGGGCAACCCGCGGATCTGGGTGCTCGACCAGGCGATCTCCGACGGCCTCACGACTCCCGAGCAGGACGCGCGCGACATCATCGGGATGTTGCGGCGGAACGGGCTCCAGCTCGAGTCGGTGGACCGATGGACCGGCGACCGCAAGCACGGCGGCAAGCGCTGGGGCGGGCGCAAGAGCAACGCGCTCCTTCAGCAGGGCTTCGAGCGTCAGCTAAAGCTCCCCATCGGCGCGCTCCCGTTCCGCATCCGCACGGCTTGGAAACCCGCTGGCTCGGTGTTCGAGGGCGCGCGCGTGCTCCACGCCGCGATGTTGCGGCAGGACTTCTTCATCCATCCGCGCTGTACCGCGCTGATCGATGACCTGTCACACTGGACCGGCGCGGACGACGAGCACAAGCACGGGATCGACTCGCTGCGATATAGTGCCGTTGAACTGATTACGACGCGGCTTTACGTCCCGCAGACGTTGAGGATGCACGGATGATCCCCACCGACCAGCTCTTGCCGCCCGTTCCCCCGTCTGGCCTCGACGCGCGCCGGTGGGAGCACACGCGCCTCCGTCGGCGGCTGCTCGAGGGGACGTGGGAGCGCGACCTCGTGGAGCGCCTCGAGGTCCACCTTGGCTCCGTGCGGCGCCAGGCGTGGGGCGTGCCCGACTTGTCGAGCAACCCGTTCCGCATCATCTGCCGCGAGCTCTCCGCGCTGTACCTGACGGCCCCGGACGTTCGGCATACCCGCTCGCCCGACCGTGCCGAGGAGCTCATCGGCGGAAGTGGCATCATCGCGCGCTCTGGACTCTGGGCGACGATGCAGCGCTTCCAGAGCCTTGTGATCGGCTGTCGGGAGTACTGGCAGCGGATCCACGTCTCCGAGGATGGGCGGCTGACCTATCGGCCGGTGCCCCCGGATATGACGCTCGCCTACGCCGCCGAGGACCGGCCCGACTACCCGCTCGCAGTCCACGAGCTGCGGCTTCGTCATTCGCTCAACGGCGGCGGGCCGATCTGGACCTACGACGTGCTCGACATCCGGAACCCGGAGTATCCGGAGTACTGCATCCACGTCGCGACGCCCGAAGGCCGGCTCGGGGAGGACGTGACCGCGGCCTACCTCGGACAGAGCTACTCGGGCGACGCCTACCCGTACCGCCGCGCCGACGGCCGGCCGGTGCTGCCCTACGTGCTGTACCATGCCGAGCGCATCGGGGACCGGCTCTTCGACGCTTACGAGGGGATGGAGGTCGTGGAGGGGAGCCTGAACCTCGCCGTGAGCTATTCCTTCCTGCTCCACGTTCTGAAGGACGCGAGTTGGCCGCAGCGCTACGCCGTCGGCGTGCGTCCCACCGGCGCGAGCATGGAGGGCACGGTGGCCGGCGCGCGGCTGGAGATCATCACCGACCCGGCGACGATCCTCCAGTTCGAGGCGGTGGACGAACAGCAGCCGATCATCGGCCAGTTCCAGGCCGGCGCGGACGCGGGCGCCCTCGAGAGCACCGTGGCCAGCATGGCCAACCGCCTCGCCCAGGACGCCGGGCTCTCGCCGACGGACATCAGCCGCCTCTCCGGTTCGGCGCGCAGCGGGTACGCCATCGCGCTCACGAACGAGGGCAAGCGCGAGGCGCAGCGCAAGTACGCGAGCTCCTTCCGGGCCTCCGACGAGGAGCTCGTGATGAAGACGGCGATCCTGTACAACCGGGCGACGGGCTCCACGTTCCCCGAGGGCGGATATAGCGTGTCCTACCGGGCCATTCCGCTCTCTGCGTCTGAACTCGACGCGAGGCGCAAGCACGCGCTCGAGATGCTTGAGGCCGGGCTCATGTCGCGCGTCGAGGCGGTGCGGCTGTTCGACGAGGGCCTCACGCCCGATGACGCCCGCGCGCTGCTCGAGGAGATCGACGCTGCGCGCGCGATGGAGCACGAGGCTGCGGAGTCCCCGGAGATCGAGGCCGCGGAAGAGGAAGCCGAAGCGGCGGGCCTCCCCGAGGCCGACGAGGAGCAGCTTGCCGGTCGTCAGTGAGCGCCAGCGCCGCTTCCTCGCGGCGGTGCATCCGGACGTGCTGCGCCGCTTCCTCGAGGAGGGCGCCCGCGCCGGGTTCCAGCCGCCCGCCGAGGTGGCGCGCGAGGCCAAGCGCGGCCTCGAGCTGCGGCGCGAGTACAGACGCGGCGGAACCCTCGTCGGCGCGCGACGCGCCTCCCAGCTTGCCAACCGTTCGGTCGTGAGCGTCGAGACGCTGCGCCGCATGGTCAGTTACTTTGAACGTCACGAGGTAGACCTCGAGGCCCCGGCAGCAAGGCCGGGACATCCGGGCTACCCATCCGCGGGTCGCATCGCTTGGCTTCTCTGGGGCGGCGACTCGGGGCGCGCTTGGTCACGGCGCACCCTGCGGGCATACGAGCAGAGCCGCAGGAGTTCCGATGCCCGACGAGATGATCAATCCGACTGACGAGACGAACAGCCGCGCCGAGGACCGGATCCGGGCGCTGACCAACGAGCGCCGGCAGCTCCGCGAGCAGCTCGCCGCGATGCAGTCCCAGCTCGAGGCGCAGGCCGAAGCTGTGAAGGCTGCGGACGCGCTCAAGTCGCAGCTCGGCGAGTGGGAGGGCAAGTACGCGACGGCCGAGCTCAACTGGAAGACGGAGCGCGAGCTTCTTGCCAGGGGGATCAACGACGCCGAGGGGATCGAGTTCGTCCGGCTGGCCTATGACCGTCTGCCGAAGACCGACCGTCCCGAGCTGGGCGAGTGGCTCTCGAACGTCGAGAAGCTGCCGAAGGCGGTGCGCGCGTACCTCCCCGACGGCCTCCCCCAGGCGCCCGCGCCCGCGGAGCCCGCCAAGGCCGTAGCGCCGCCGCCGCGCGCGAACGCCGGGGCGCTCCCAACCGGTGGGCAGGCTCCGTCGAACTTCTCTCCGGAGGCCATCGCACGGATGACGCCTGCCGAATATCGCGCCGCGCGCGAAGCAGTGTTGCAGAACCGCGGCGGATAGCGTAGGGTTTCCCAACCGGTCGCGTCGAGTCGCGTTGTCAGCGGTACCCGGTAGTGTACTGACAACCCTTGCCCCTTCGCAGGAGGCTACCCGTGGCCAACGAGATCCTTTTTGCCGACCTTTCCGGTTCTGCCCGCCTTGCCGCCATTCTGGCCAAGGAGATTGAGCTCACCCTCGCTGATCGCGCGTCGCTGCACAAGCACCCGTCGATCAAGTTCATGGGCAACGTTGTGGGCTCTGGCTCCAACGTGATCCAGACCCCGATTGTCGGCCTCGACGGCTACGACACCATGTCCTCCCCGTCGGACGGCGCGGCCGTGTCGAACACCGCGCTGACCGAGACGAACGCCAACATCACCGTCGCTCGTCGGGCGCTGCAGTACAGCATCTCCGACCTCGCCGCGCTGACCGATAGCGTCGGGCTGAACGTGCAGCGCCTCGCGCAGTCCATGGTTGGGTCTGCCCAGATGACCTTCCAGAGCCTGCTCTGCGATGTCACCGACGGCTTCACCTCGACGGCCGGGTCCACGGGCGTGGACATGACCGTGGACGACTTCTACAGCGCGCAGTTCACGCTCACGCTGGCGTCGGTCCCCGGCCCGTACATCTGCATCCTGCACCCGCGCCAGCTCGCCGACCTTCAGTCGAGCCTCCGCGCGGAGGCCGGTCCCGCGCAGTACGTGGCCGCGACCCAGGAGATGCTCAACATCAAGGGCCAGGGCTTCGCCGGGATGCTCAACGGCGTTGACATCTTCGTGTCCTCGAAGGTGCCGACCGCCAACGCGGGCGCCGACCGGGCCGGCGCGATGTTCGGCTACGGCGCCGTCGGCTACGCCGAGGGTTCCCCGTTCCCCATCACTGCCGCGGGCGGCATCTTCGCGCCGGCGGGCACCCCGATTGTCGTGGAGTTCGAGCGCGACGCTTCGTCGGCTCTGACCAAGATCATCGGGAACTACTACTGCGGCGTTGCCAAGCTGCAGGACTCGATGGGCGTCTCGATCATCACCGACGCGTAAACAGGAGAGCAAGTGGCAGTCACGTTCCCCAGCAGCACCACGGGCGGATTCGCAGGACGCGCCGCCGCGTTGCCTACCACGCACCAGGCTCGGATCAACCACGATCCGGTCCCCGCATGGTGGTACACGGCGCATCCGTCGCGGTGGTACTGCGTACAGGGAGAGTGGCTGCCACTGCTGGGCCGGCTGTCCTCGCGGCCGGGGCAGGCCAACGTCAAGCCTGACGGTGACACGTCGCTTGCCGAGAGCCTGCTTCGGAAGGAAGGATGGACGATCCTGCCGTGGGACGTCATCGAAGGCGGGTATGTCCAGGTCTTCGATGGCGTCCGCGGCCCCGTCCATCTGTCGCGGTGGGAGACGCCGCGCCAGGTGGGCGCCCAGCTCGTGATCCTCTCCGACGAGGAGGGATACCGGAGCTTCCTGCGCCACCTCCTCGCGGAGGGCATCGTCGCGCAGCCCGATCCGGTGGTGCTCGACGTGCTCATGGAGCGCCAGGCGCAGCGCGTGAACAACAACGCGAACCGGCTCCACGAGCCGACGATCAAGGCCCGCCACGAGGCGGATGCCAAGCTGCTCGAGGAGATGCAGGCCGGCCGGGCGAAGCTCGACGCCGCGCCGGCTCCGACCCGGAGGCGCCGTGTCTGAAGACGCGAAGGTGCGCCGGGCGAAGGAAGAGTTCACCGGCAAGCTCATCCAGCAGGGCTGGAGGCCGAGCGAGGCCGAGAAGAAAGCGCGAGAGATCGCGAAGAAGCACGATCAACGTAGCCGCGGCTAGCGCCGCATCGGAGAGACGATGGCTATCAAGGTGTCCGAGAACCGCCGCGCCGGCATGGCACTCGTCGGCGTCGCCGTCAAGACCAGTGAGTCCCAGCTCCCCAGCGCCGCGCCGACCATCACGGCCGGCTCTGGCGCTCCCTCGGCGACCGAGCCGAATGGTTCGATCTACCTCCGCACCGATGCGGCGAACGCTGACCAGGCGATCTATGCGCGCGTCGGTGGTTCGTGGGTTGCCATCGACGGCGCGCCCTAAGGGCTGACGCATGAGCGCCGCCGACACGCTCTATAGCGCGCGGTTCCTCTCGCCCGAGTTCCTCGAGCGGGGACGGAACAACGTGATCACCTGTCCGGTGTACCGGCTCGGGGCGCTCGTCGCGCCGAGCTCGGGCACCGTGTCGGTGTACAAGGCTGATCAGACGGCCGTCGTGTCCGCGCAGAACGTGACCATTAGCGGCTCCGTCGCGCAGTACACGGTCACGTCGGCGGTCCTCTCCTCGCTCCAGTTCGAGGAAGGCTGGCTCGTGCAGTGGGCGCTTGCAATGCCCGACAACACGACCCACACCTTCCGGCGTGACGGGGCGCTCGTGCGGCACCCGCTCTATCCTGTCGTGACCGACGCCGACTTGTTGAGAAGGCACTCCGACCTCTCGCAGCTCCGGGCGTCGGGCGTGACGAGCTACCAGGATTACCTCGATGAGGCGTGGGCGGTCATCCAAAACCGTCTCGTGACCTCGGGGCGCCGGCCGTGGCTCGTGATGTCGGCGAGCTCGTTGCGCGACGTGCATATGAACCTCGCGCTCCACCTCATCTGGCTCGACTACGCCACCTCGGCGGGCGACACCTCGAGGTATCAGCAGCTCGCGGACCACTACGGCCGCGGCTACGAGGAGTCGTGGGGCCGGCTCACCTTCTCGTATGACGAGACGGACGAGAACAAGGTGGACGTGCGCCGGGCCTCGGGGACGCCGACGCTCTGGCTCTGCGGCCGCGGCGGGGTGAACTACCCGCCGTACATCACCAGGCGCACGAACTGATGGCCAGCAAGACGCGCGCGCAGGTTCGCTCCGCGTTCGCCGCGCGTCTGGCCACGCTGTCGGGCTGGACGCAGAGCCGGATCGCCGCAGACGCTTACGGGCGCGATGCCGATAGCATCCTGCACAAGGGCTTCTCCGTCGGCGTCGGTGACACGGTGGACCGGCGCGAGTCCGGATACCGCGGCCGGCCGGCCGAAGGGCTGCTGACGGATACGCAGATCCTCGTCCACTTCGGGTACCGGCTGGTCCCGAAGGAGCAGCACGCGAGCCGCGACCTTGCCGAGGCGGCGGGGCAAGAGCTGATCGTGTCTCTCATGGCCTACGATGCGACGTGGCCAAACGATATAAAGGTGGAGCTCCGCTCGGTTACGAGCGAGGTGCTCGGCGCCGGCGAATGGTACCTCGGGTCGCAGACCTACAACGTCGTTCACACTCTTCCGCTCTTGTGAGGTAAACCATGCCTATCTCCTCGGTCATCAAGAACTTCCGTGACGGGTCCCTCGTCTTCTCTGACGGAACGACGCCTACGCCGCTGTCGCTCACCGTCGCATACGAGGCGGGGGACTTCTCCATCGACGGGCTCAACGAGGGCCTCGTGGACACCACGGCCTACCTCGACCGTGGCGAGTTCTCGACGCTCCGCAAGACGAACCGCACGTTCCCGTCGGTGAGCTTCACCGCGCACTTCACCGACCTCTCCGACGCGAGCAACGCCACGCTCTACGACCTTGCGCGCAAGTCTGGCTACTTCGCCTCGGCTGTCTCGACGCTCGGCGCGAACGCGGATGCGATGACCTACAAGCTGGTCTTCACCGTCGAGGGCACGAACTTCGGCGATAGCGCCGATCACGTCCTGACGCTCAACGACGTGCGCGTCACCGTGTCGGTCGCCGAGGGCGATCCGGACACGTACAACATCTCGGGCACCGTCTACGGCGCGATCACGGCGACCTGATGACGACGGTCCAGCTCGGCGCGCACCAGGTACCGCTCCGTCCGCCTCCCAGCTTCGCGCTCGGGCGGGCGGCGGTGGTGCTCATGAGCACGAACAGCCTGCTGGGCCTCGGTGCTGCGCTGGGGCTTTGCTGGGGCGGGAAGCCGCTCAAGGCGTCGCTCCGCGCGTGCTCGCACTCCATGGGCGACTATGGCGCGGCGGTCGTGGACGAGCTCCACGCGCTCGGCATCCCAGAGGCCGACATCTGGGCTGCGGCCTCGACGGCGGTGGCGATCCTCACCGGCGCGCAGCCGACGGAGGCGGGCGTGGCAGCCGCCGAGAGTTTTACCGGAGCGACGACGGTCAGCTCGACGCCGTAGCCGTGCGCGTCGGGCTGCACTACTGCGGCGACCCGGAGGCCTTCTACGGCTGGCCCGTCGAGACGCAGGAGCGCGTCCTTGGCTGGCTCCGGGCACAGCAGCCGAAGGGCAAGCGTCCCATCGGCGCGAAGGTGGCGGGCACCCAGCAGGGGCGCGCGTTCTGGGGGCTTGAATGAGCGTCAAGGTATCCCTCGATGCGCGAACGCTGGACCGCGCGCTCTCGAGCCTCGTGGAGGGCGCGCTACGCGAGATCGGCGCGACGCTCGTGGACATCGCCGACGATGCCGAGGCCAACGCCGAGGACAAGTGGTACACGCAGGTACGACGCAGGACCGGCCGCACGGGAACGGCGCTGGATACCGAGCTTCGCGCGAAGCAGGAGCAGCTTCAAGCCGTTGTCCTGTCGCGCAACAAGGCCTCCTACGTCGTTCGCCGTCCAGGGCCGCTATCGGTCATCACGCAGCTCTTGTCCGCGTCCGAGTATGCCGAGGCGATGAGTCAGTATCGGCGCACGGGCGCGCTTCCGCCTGACGTGAAGGTGCAGAAGGTCAACAGCAACGGGCAGCCCATCGGGCTCTATCGCACGCGCCGCAACCCGCTCGCGAGCGACGGAAAGGTGCTCTGGCAAGAGCTGGTCCGGAAGGAAGGGCGTAAGATTGTCCTCGCTCGTGTGCGTGACGTGGACGCTGCCTTGCAACGTGCCGCGAACCATATGTCCCGCGGATAGGAGGTCGAATGGCCGAAGTAAACCTCACCGTCGCAGCCGATCTCGCGGCGCTCCGTTCGCAGCTTGCGTCCATCCCAGGCATGACGGCCGACGCCGCGCAGCGGATGACCAACGAGCTCAACAAGTCGATCAAGGCCGCGGAGAAGGCAAGCACCGCCGCCGCTAAGGCCGCGTCGAACGCTGCCAAGGCCAGCGCCAACGAAGCGAAGGCAGCGATGGACACCGCCACGGCCGCGGCGGACAAGTTCGGCGACCGTGCGGGAGCGCTCGGGAGCAACGCTGCCAAGCTGGCCGGTGTGCTCGACCTCATCGCGCCGGGGACGGGCGAGCTTGCCCGCGGCCTCGGGGACGTCGCCGACGCTGGCGAGGTGGCCGCGGTCGCAAGCAAGAGCTTCGGGCTGTCACTCGGGAGCGTGATCGCGATTGCGGGACCGGTGGCTATCGCCGTCGGCGCGATGGCATATGCGTTCAAGCAGGTAAACGACGAGATCGAAGCGGCAGAGGCGCGAAACAAGAAGATGGCCGCGGCTGCGTCGGCCTCACAGCGCGCCGTCGAAGGCCTCGAGGATGCGCTGCTGGATCAGAAGGCCGCGCTCGGCGGCGAGTCGGCCGCGCTCGCAGAACAGGAGAAGATCCGCCTCCGCAACACGCGAGCAGTCGAAGCAGAGATCGGGGCCGGTGAACTAAGTGCCGAGCAGGCCGAAAGCCTCCGCAAGATCTACAAGCGCAAGACCGAAGAAGAGCTGAAGACGCTCGAGGTGACCCGCCTTCGCGCCGAGGCCGACAAACACGCCGCTGACAATGCAGCGAAGCGCGCCGAGGCGGTCGCAAAGCAGGCGGCAGCAGACGCCGAGGCTGCGGCTGCGGCGGAAGCTGCGGCAGCGGCTGCGAGAGAGGCAGAGCGCGTAGAGCAGGAAGCATTCCAAGCACGGATCGACGCGCAGAACCGCTTTGCGAAGGATGTTCAATCGCTCGATCAGATCGTACAGCAACAGCGCACGAACGAGCTCTCTGCGCGGGGGCAGCTCCTCGCAGCGATGGACGAGCAGATCGCTAAAGTGCAGCAGCTCGCCGCAGAGTCAGCTCTTACCAACGCGCGCTCTGCCGAAGAGGCGCAGCTCCTCGAGGAGAAGAAGAACGCCGCTATTCTCGCGATTCAAGAGCAGACGTACCAGAAGATCTCCGAGCTGCGCGCGAAGGACACGGAAGACGAGCTCGCGCGGCAGCGCGAGAAGCAGCTCGCGACCGTGCAGGCGTACAGCGGGCTGTTCTCCTCCGTCTCCCAGCTCACGGCGCAGAGCGCCGACGAGATGGCGAAGACGGACAAGGAGGGCGCGATGCGGATGTTTGCGATCAGCAAGGCCGCGGCGCTGGCTGAAGCGACCGTGAATACCGCGCTCGCCATCAGCAACGCGCTGACGCTCCCGCCGCCCGCCAACATCATCGCGGCGACCGCAGCCGGCGTGACCGGGGCAGCGCAGGCCGCGGCCATCGCCAGCGCACCGCCGCCGAGCTTCAACGATACGCCAGGCGTGCAGCAGATGGGCCAGCGCGGCCTCGTCTCGCTCGCCTCGGGCGACTACTTCGCCGCCGCGCGCGATCCGGGAGAACTTCAGCGCCAGGTGGGCGCCATGGCGAGCGCGCAGCCGCAGATCTTGCAGGTTCGACTCGGGCACAAGGTGCTCGATCAGAGCGTGGCACGCACGATCAAGCAGGGCGGGCGCCTTAGCCGCGAGATCGCGAACCGCTCGCGGCCGGGCGTGACGGGCCACACGGTGCGCGCATGAGCGACGCGCTCTATGGCTCGCAGGCGGTCAACAAGCGGATCTACTGGCTCCTGACGATCCAGTGGGGTGGACTGACGATCCGCCTTGCCGATGACCAGGTGAACGTGACGACGGACGACGGCACGCCGTACCAGTTCGACGCGGGCCTCGATGAGCTCGAGGTATCCGAGGCCATCGCGCTGCTCTCCGACTCCGCGGGGCAGCTCTCGATCCCGCTTGAGTTCATGCTTCCGCCAGGCGTGAGCATCGCGCAGCGGATCGCGCTCGGTGACGACTTCTCCACGGCTCGCGGCGAGCTCGCACGCTGGATCGAGGGCACGAGCTGGGAGAAGCGGCGCGTGATCATCGCCGGCCGGCTCACCGATCCAGAGTACGGAAGCGACGACGAGCCGATCAGCACGTCGCTCGAAGAGATGATGATGGACGATACGACGCTCATTCCGGCGGCGTCGAAGTCCATCTCGACGGCGACGTGGCCGAACACCGATAGCCTCGTGGACGAGTGGCCGGGCTCGATGTACCCGATCATCATCGGCAAGCCGGGCCGCGTCGCGGACGACATCGGCGCGAACGGCTGGATCCCCGGCTCTCCCGGCGTGTTCGCCGACTTCCGGGCAGACTTCCATACGGCCGTCGTTGGCCAGTATCCGGACATCTCGTCCGGGCTGCTCCTCGTCATCGCGGGCCACCACGTCGAGGCGACGCGGGTCTACCTCAACAACGACGAATACACCAAGGGCGACTTGCGCTTCGTCGTGATCAACAACTGGGACCAGCTCGGGAACCCGGTCGCAGTGGTGCCGTTCTATGCGACGACGACGGCGACAGATCCGTATGAGTGGGACGGGACGGCCGACTACGACACCGACATCCTCGACTCCGACGGGAACCGCAGCTTCGGCCTCGGTGCGGTGCCGGTGGACATCGGCGAGACGTTCTCCGATCCAGAGATTCAGCGCCCGGTCTTCGTCGGATGGTACGACCCGCTCACCGACGGCGGGGGCCTCGTCGTCGGCGGGAAGCTCATCCGCGAGGCCGGCGACGTCCTCGAATACCTGCTCGGGCTGTCTACCATCCAGGTGGACCGCGGCCGTGTCGCGGCGGCAAAGCCGCTTCTCTCCCGGTTCCTGCTGGACGGCTGCATCGCCGCGCGCGTGTCGCCGTGGGCAGTGCTGCGCGATGAGATCTTGCCGCTCTTGCCGGTCAGCTTGTGCAGTGGACCCGAGGGCCTCTTCGTAGTCGTCTGGCGCTACGACGCGACTGCGGCCGACGCCACGATCCGCATCGACGCGGACAGCAACCCGGCCGTCTCTCGCGAGGGGCGCGTCAAGTACGACGCGGAGGACCGCGCGAACCTCATCGAGGTCGCCTACGCCTACTCCTACCGGCGCAAGAACTACGCAGCCAAGCTCGTCATCGGCGCGCAGTCGGACCACGACGCCGACGACTCGGTGATCGTGCATCCGCTCTGCGAGTGGTCGCGTGCGCGGACGGGCGAGGTGCGCGACGCGAAGATCGAGACACCGTGGGTGTACGACACCTCGACGGCCTATGCGATCCTCGAGTGGCAGGCCGCGGCGAACACGCTGCCGTCGCGCACGGTGGACTACCGCGTGCCCGAGGCCGACTACCTCCACGTCGAGCGCGGGGAGGTTGTGTCGCTCACCGACTCCGAGCTGTACCTCACCGACGCGGCGTGCCTGCTTCGCGAGGTACGGACGGACGGGAGCGGATACCTGACGTTGACGCTTCTCCTGCTTGAGCGTCCGCTCACTCGCGGCGGATAGGAGGCCACATGGCAAAGGTACAACCGGCCGGCGACCTGCGCGGCCTCGTCATTCCGGAGCCGGCGACGCTCGAGGCGACCTACACGGCGACGAGCCAGAGCGGCGCGCGGCCGGGGCCGGTCATTCCCTCCCAAGCAACCGGGCTCCTGCTCCATTCGAGCGGGACGATTGACACGGCATCGGAGACGAGCACCGGTAAGCAGCTCACCATCCGCACCGACAAGAGCGGCGGCGTGGGGACGGCGCGCATCCTCTGGAAGTACGACGGGGACAGTTACCGGCAGTGGGATCCGCCATTCATGCTGTCGGGCTGGGAGTTCATCGCGCGCAGCACGACGGCGCAGCGATACCGGGCGCCGCACGTCATTCGCCGCCGCGCCACCGGGCTCCTCGCCGTGTCAGCGACCTACGACACGAACAGCGCGCGCGTCTACGCGCAGGACAAGTACGGGAAGTGGACGGAGTACACCGTCGAGAACACGGGCAACGCGACTCGCACGACGCTCGTGGACCTGCCGAGCGGCCGGCTCCTCTGCCTGTACACCTACCAGGTGAGCGCCTCGCGGACGCAGATCCGCATGGCGTACAGCGACGATGACGGTGCGACGTGGACGACGGGCTCGACCGCTTGCCTCCCGTCTGGCTTTACGGGCGCGAGCTCGACTATCAAGCGCCTCCGCGCGGTGGAGCTCAACGGGCAGATCTGTCTCCTGTTCTGGTCCCAGGTGAGCGCCGACGAGCTCTATCAGTACGTGTCCACCGACGGCGGCGCGACCTTCTCGCAAGTCGAGGTCGTGGCGACGGCGAACTACGCGTACCCGGACCTCTACGTTTACCAGAGCGTGATCTACGCCGCGGTGCTCCAGTACGACGCGAGCTACACGCCGGTCACCGTGCGCCCCTACCTCCGCAAGCTCGGGACGGCCGCGCAGCCCTTCTCGAGCGCGCTCGGGACGCACGCTGGCGCCACGACGGGCGATGAACGCTTCGGCACCTTTGCCGCGGGCGCGTTTACGAACGGTGACCTTGCGCTGACGGTCAACGATGATGGCTTCGTGCTTCTGTACGGCTGCGACTTCTCGGCGACGGGGACGCGCGAGACGATCACCCGTGTCAGCGCCGACGGCGGCGCGACGTGGTTTGAGAACTGGCAGAACAGCCACGGCGGGCCGCTCGGTACGACCATCCTCTACACGGGCTCCGCGGCGACCGCGGGACGTGAACTGACGGCCACGACGGAGCGCGGGCGCGTCGTCCTCGTCCACGGCGTGCAGACGAACCCCGGCGGCGTGGCGTCGGATTTCACGTCGCTCTGTGCGGCCTACTGCGGCGGCTGGTCTACCGTCGGGATGCCCGAGCCGGGCACCGGCGAGAGCTGGGAGACGGCCGGATGGGACACGACTTACGTGCCCATCGACACGCCGACGGACACCTCGGCGACCATCTGGACGCGCACGACGGCGGGCGCTCCGACGCAGAGCCTGACGGACAACGGGCTGCGGAGCCAGACCGCCGCGCTCGAGACGCAGTACTGGTCCGCGGTGCCGGTCACGACCGGGTACGAAGACGACGGCGTGATCGCGGAATGGCAACTCACGATGACCTCGGGCACCGTGCGCCACCAGCTCCAGATCAGCGACGGCACGGCGAACGACTACCGCGTGCGTGTCATCGCCACGACGACGACGCTCGAGCTCTACGACGTGAACGCCGCGGCCTCCATCGCGACGCTGACCATCGACACGACCAAGGGCGTCGTCATCCGTGTGCATCTCCAGAAGGGCGCCGGCGGATGGGCGGGGAACAATGGATCCGTGCGTGCGTGGGCGCGCATCGACGGGCCGTACACCGGCGGCGTGATCAACTACGGCCCGCGCCAGGACCGAGAGTGGTCGCTCATCGGCAGCTCGGGGACGCTCACCAGGGGGCCGTTGACGGCCAACGAGATCCTCTTCGGCACCGTGACGACGGCCGCGGACGCGCGCTGGCGCTGGTGTGTCTTCTCGGGCGGCGCAGAGACGGGCGGGAACGACACCTCGACGGGCGGCACGAGCCGCGGCCACATCGTCCCGGCGGCAGGCTCCGCGGTTCACCTCGTGGACGGGCTGCGTGTGCATGGCGTGGACGGCCCGACGGTGGCCGGCGACCTCTACACGACCGCGGTGCAGCACGACTACCCGGTGTCTGCGATCAATCCGTCCACCTCGCCGAGCCCGCGCAGGAAGTGGCGCTCCACGGCGGACACGCAGCAGGACATCAAGCTCGCGGGCCTCGACCTCGGGTGCCGCGCCGGCGATGTCTGGGCGGTCTACGTGGCGGGCTGCAACTGGGCGTCGGCGACGCTCTACCGGGACTTCACGGGCGCCAACAAGCTCCTCGATCTCAACCTCGCGCACGACCTTGTGAACCTCGGCTTCTCGAGGTCGCGTGACCTCGTGTCGCCGGCGCTCTCCATCGGCGGCGGCGCGGTGCCCTTCTACCTGCCCGAAGGCGCGCTGAAGGACTGCTATCTGGACTTCGGGAGCAACCGCGTTCGCAAGATCGCGGCGAACACATCGGGCCAGTGGCAGAGCAAGGCCGCGGGCAACTACGCGAGCGTCCGCGTGCGCCTCGATAGCTACGATGCCGGCGATCCGGGCTCGGGGACGTGTACGCTGCGGATGAGCCGCGGCGTGTTCCTCATTGACAACATGGTGAGCACGGACGAGCTGATGCTTCGCATCCCTGCCCAGGACACCGCGGAGAACTATTTCACGCTCGGCACGCTCGTCATCGGCCGCGTCCGCTGGTTCGGCCGGCAGTATTCCCGCGGGCGCTCCCTCGGCTTCGTCCCGGCCTACGAGCTCTCCGAGACGCGCAGTGGAGCGCGCCAGGTGCGGGCGCTCGGGCCGACGCGGCGCACGGTCGAGATCGCGTGGGACGATGGGATCGACACGTCGCAGATGCACAATCTGCCGACGGAGCCAGATTACTGGACGTTCGGTTACTCGGGCGCGGATGCTCTCACCGCGCCGACGGACACGGCCTCGACGTTGGCGGGCATCATCGGCACGACGCAGGGCGCGACGCTGCCGGTTGTGCTCCTGCCGGCGGTCAAGCAGCAAGCCTCGGCGCCGGGGACGAACGGCGTGCGGCTCATTGACCCGGAACGCAGCCTCTACGGCCGGATCTTGACCGATACGCTCCGCATTGATTCTGACCCGGCGGTGATGGGCGACGAGCTCCGCTCCCCCGGTGAGATGGTCAAGGTTGGGAGCGTGCGGATCGAAGAGGAAGTATGATATGACCCGTTTGGAGGTTGGCTATGGCCGTCGATATTTCGGGGAGTCTTCCCCAGCTCGATAACCTCACGACCGGCAGCGCGAACGTCGTGACGCAGATCACCGTCGGCGCCGGCGCGTCGAAGATCTCGTTCCGGCCTCGCGTGAACGACGCGAAGCTCACGTTCGGCGCTGCGGCCTCTGGCCTCACCGACGGCGGGGCGCTCGGCGCTGCGGAGTACTGCACGATCACCGCTGGCGCGTGGACGCAACTTGCGATTCAGGGCATCCGCACCTTCTACATCACCTCGGCGACGGGCTCGACGGTGATCGAGGTTGCGGTGGAAGGTGGGGCATGATCCAGATCGGCGGC
>JAAOEI010000420.1_pt1 | contig 16476 bp, 16 predicted proteins | sample 7059261 | NCBI WGS metagenome assembly JAAOEI01 (sample SAMN14008812, study PRJNA610033) | viral metagenome | isolation source: viral particles filtered from seawater | place: China: Hangzhou Bay, Yangshan Deep Water Harbour | collected 2017-10-31
CTGCTACTGCTACTGCTACTGCTGTGTGTGTGTGTGTGTGTGTGTGTGTAGTTGTACTGTATGCAGTAGTAGCTGCTGCTGTTGTTGTATGTGTATGTATGCAGTAGTGTTGCTAAATGGCCACACGGAGGCGCCCCTTTCAGGGTCGCCCCTTTGGTAACTCTTTGTTATTGCTGCATTGTCTCTGTACTGTACAGTACTACGTCTCAATAATAATCCTTGACAATGACCTACCCGTAGGGTTAGGTAATGTATAATAAGACATACAAGTATGTCGTAGACATACACAGTACGTACTGTACTACAGCACACGTACACACAACTACACACCAAAGGTGCAACATGTCATTCACTGTTCCTACAGTCACTGGATACAGCGGCTTCTACACCAACACTGTTGGCATTCCGTCTGCTGGCAATGTTGCATCGTACAATGCGCTGCCGCGCTATGCACGTAGTAGCACAGAGCGTGCTATCTCTAGTGCTGTCGTTCGTCGTGGCTTCCGTGGAATGCGACGAGCGTTGATCTCACTGACTGGCGCAGCTCCTGGCGGCTCGAATGCTGAGACGTATAAGCGTATTCAAGCGCAGACACCCTTCAACTCGTTAACGTACGGCGGTGTGCGTACTGTTGAGACCAACGCAGTTGCATCTGGCGTTACTACCTCTGCAATGGAAACATACATCGAAGCTAAGATGCTTCGTAGTGGTCACTACACTACTTCACTGACGTATGCTACTGATCTCAGTGGCAATGGTGGTGGAGGCAAGCTCGGTCGATGACACCTGAGAACACACATGCTGCTGTAGTATCACTGCTACAGCAGCAGGGCTTACCTCTGACTACAGCTAACCTGAACAGAGGCATGCTTGCATTAGCACAGAATGATATGCAGACAGAGAATGTTACTCTGCCTGCTGTCAATCGTAGCATTGATCGTACAACGGGCGCAGCGCAGCAAGCAGCATCGCCATCGCCACTACCTACGCCTCCCATTCCTCCTACTACTGTGCCGCAGCAACAAGCTGCTACTACGTTAGAGCTTAGCACTCCTGGCACACTGCCTGCGGGTGTGCGTAATAGCATCGAAGCATTCCTTGCTGATAAAGGCACACAGCCTGCCATGCCAGATGGTAGTGCATCTAGTGCTGTAGCTGCGCCTCAGCAGCCTACACGCGATCCGCGTGAGTTCTTTACTGTAAGCGATCAAATGTCTGATCCTACGATTGCCGCATTAGCTCCGTATCGTTCTCCCGAGCCTCCTGATGCGATTGATGTGGCAAGTATGCTGCTTGGTGGTCCTGCCAAACTCGCTCCCAATCTCAAACTATTCTTACACCGTCGTATGTTAGGCGCACCCAATGTTCCGCCACGCATTGGTTATGATGGCAATGCTCCTAGTGTGGCTGCTAATCCAAAGCCAACACCCTTGCTGCCGGCGCCAACCGCCATGGCTAATCCCGAAGGTTTTGGTTACGAAGCTGCGTTAGCAGAGCGGCGTTTAACTGGACAACGTGCGCCATACTTAGGTGAAGGATCAGATCACTTTATTAGAGGAGGCAATACTGCGCCATCTGTGAAGCAGAACACTGCTCCTACATGGAAAGGTGAAGGTGATACATCCGCTCCCATGGATGCGCCGACTGCTCCTGCGCTATCGCAGACGCTGACTAAGCGTAAGCAGATGGCATCGAGTAAGAGTACTCGTAAGAGTAAGGACTAATGGCTAAGCTGCCTCCGCCTAACACACCATTGAAGCTACCTGATGGAACTGCCATTGCTCCATCAGTAGCTAGCACATTCACGCATGTAGCTATTCCATCGAATACGCAAGCACAGCGGTTAGTATCTAATACTAACCGTAAGCTAGCTGAGCTGCCTGCGTTACCAAAGCAGCTTAATAGCTACGCTGCTATCCTCGTCTACACAGCCTCTGGCTTGTCAGATGATGAGATCAGTGTAGCTACTAAGTTCACGCGTGAGCAGATTGCTCTGCTACGCTCACAGCCTGCGTATACACAGCTAGAGTCATTCATCATTGATGCTGTGAAGCAGGAAGCTGCTGCTGAGGTAAAGAGCATTCTTGCATCTGGTGAGATTAAAGCAGCTACTCGTGTCATCAAACTCGTAGACAGTGAAGATGACAAAGTAGCATTAGCGGCATCTAAAGACTTACTAGACCGTGGTGGGCATAAGGCAGCTGAGAAGATTGATATTCGAGCAGACATGCTCAATACATTCCGTATTGAAGTCGTGGACAAACGCAACACGGTGCCAACCATTGATATGGAGACGGACTAATGGCTACTGTACCTGATCTAGCATGGAATGGCTCCATTCCGTTGCCACGCAATGCTCCACCGCAGCGTGTTGATCTAACTCTATCAGGGCTAGAGTTACTTTACTCTGCTGATGATCTAGCTCTGCTAGACAATGCAGCATTGAGCATGTCCTTGTCAATCATTGACAATGGCAATGGATCACTCATTGCGTATACATCTAAGTACAACTTAGTTATTTCATACGGACAGAGCCTATCCATCAATGGTGGTTTGCCTCGGCTGTCCACTACTGCGGTTACCGATAATCTCTGCTTCGGCACTCGTCCCGCTAACACTGTAGTCAGCAGTCCTCTCTTTACGCAGTCAGGTGCTGCGGCATTTGCTGCGTTGACGTCAGCATTTGGTGCTGAGGTACCAGTTTTCTCATTGGGCGATGGTCTCCGCAGAGACATGCTGCAAACATGGTCATTGGCTTCTGGCTCTACTCGTATGCTTGTAGCTAATGCTGCTGGTAATGGTGGACAGAACATTGCTGAGCTATCTAAAGGCGCATCGCCTGAGATTTACGCTTCGGTAGTCAATCTTGTAGACAAATGTATGATTGCTGCTGCGGCTGTGCCGGGCACCTGTGCTGTTGCTACACTCGCCTACTTCCAAGGTGAAGCTGACTATGTAGATGGCACCAGTGAGAACGATTACTACAATGCTGTGCAAACACTGTACAGTGACTATCTCACTGACCTGATGGCATCGTCTAGTCAGACTGCGCCATTCCCTATGTTCATTAGCCAAGCTAATAGTGTATATGACTATACTAACGGCGTCTGTGCTGTAGGCAACGCACAGATCAGACTTGGCACAGATGATGCCTCACCTATCTATCTGATCGGTCCGAACTACGGATACAAGGATGCGGCTAATCATCCGACTAGCGATGGTTACCGTAACCTTGGTGAGAAGATGGCACAGGTAGTGCATAAGGTGCAGGTGTTGCAGCAAGGCTGGAAGCCTTTATACTGTATCAATGCACAGTTCCGTAGGAAGCATGTTCTGCTGACTATGCACACGCCTGAGCCTCCGTTGCAGGTACAGCAGACGTACGTTGGTACAACGTTGACTACCATCGCTGACTATGGATTTGAAATCTACGATGACGATGGACCTAATCCAATCGTAGCTATCACGTTGTACAACAGCATCATTGACATTGAATGCACTCGTCCATTGCTGACTGCTAAGCATCCGCATGTGCAGTATGCAGGAGTCAACTACGGTGGTGAAGGTAACATCTGCGACAGTGACACAGGTGTGTCGTACTACGCAGACAGTGTAAGTGCTGCTCCATATCCTATGTGGAACTGGCTCTGCTCCTTTGATAAGCTCATTGAGAGCGATGAGTAATACATACAAGCTGATTGCTGGTAGCGCAGCAGAAGCATTCCATCTTAGTCGTAAGAAGATACGGCTCTACGGTGGTGGTTTTGCTAATGGCAAGACCACTGCCTTAGTAGCTGATGCGCTGCGCATGGCACGGGACTACCCTGGTGCTACGATGCTCTTAGGTAGAGCATCGTACCCTAAGCTGAATAGCACTCTCCGTAGAGAGTTCTTCAAATGGTGTCCGCAGCAGTGGATTAAATCCTTCAATAAGCAAGAGAACACTTGCGTACTACGCAATGATACAGTCATTGACTTTCGATACATTGAACAACGCACTAGCGGTGATGGAGAGTCAACGAGTAATCTGCTCTCTGCTAACTACGACTACATCGGCATAGATCAGATCGAGGACCCTGAGATTACTGAGCATGACTTTGAGCAGCTACTCGGGCGTCTGCGTGGTAACACAGCATATGCTGGTGATGATCCTACGATGCCGAGGACAGGTCCTCGATTTATGTCATTGACATGTAATCCAACACTCGGTTGGGTTTACAAGCGTCTAGTGAAGCCGCTGCATGACCTAAAGGCAGGCAGGTTCAATCCTGATCTTATCTGTGAAGTAGATGATGAAGGCTCAGCAGTGATGCACAATGGTGCGCCGACACCATTGATTGCGGTCTTTGAAGCGTCCACGTATGAGAACGCACAGAACTTAGAAGCTGATTACATTAAGACGCTAGAGGCTACTTACCGTGGTAAGATGCGTGATCGTTATCTACTCGGTAAGTGGGTAGCATTCGATGGAGTCGTATACGATGAGTTCGATGAAGGACTGCATGTAGTTCCACATGATTTCCTCATGTCACACATCAATGACCTACGCAACGAAGGACACCGTCTTGCTATCATCGAAGGCTATGACTTAGGCATTACCGCACCATCATGCTACATCCTTGGACTCACCGATGCAGCAGGCATTACCTACCTTGTCGGTGGGTTCTACGAACGAGACATGGGCATTGCTAAGCAGGCTGAGCTTATTCATACACAGCGCACAGAGTTAGCTGGTCCTGAGCTTGTCACTCGTGACACTGAGCCTGAGATATTAGCTGATCCTGCGATCTTCCGTCGCACCAATGCTGCACAGGTAGTTGGACAGACTACTGCTACCATGTTCGGTGAGAACGGTATTCGTATGCGTCGAGGCAACAATGCTATCCTTAATGGTATCATTAAGGTAAAGCAACATCTGCATCCGCGTACAATGACAATGAACCCATTTACACATGCGTATGGTTGTCCATCACTGTTCGTGAGTGATCAACTCACATGGTTCCGTGATGAAATGTCTACATGGCGATGGAAGCGTGGTAAGGATGACACTGCTGTAGACACACCTGTAGACTTAAACAATCATGCCATGGATGCTCTACGATATATGTTGACGGATACTCCTCCAATGGGTAGACTCGTCACCATGACGAAACGGCCCCTGCCTCCTAAGCTCCGCATGTGGAATGAGATGGAAGCAGCGAATGTAGATAACAGATCACATAGGTACATGCGATGAGCGACACACTGCCGCAGCCGATTGAACGTGCATTAGATGCAGAGGCGCCTATCGCACCTGTAGATGCAGGCGCACCGATGTATCGTATTGACGAGAACAGTAAAGTTCCTGTCAGTCGTGAGCATGGTAAGCTGTGGAAGGGACGTATCGCAGCTGCTCGCTCGGCACGCAAGGTGCATGAGGAAGCATGGGACGAGGCTATCCGTTACTACAATAACAATCAGCTAGAACACCGTGACGGTCGTGATAGCATGAGTGGTAACAGATACTACTCTAAGCGTCGCAACGCTAAGTGGTCTGAGACAGAGAACATTGTCTACGCCAATGTGCGTGCAATGATGCCTGCGCTGTATGCGAAGAACCCTCAGGCAGAGTTCACTACGCCTAATGAGGACATGAAGCAGTTTGTGCAGCAGATCGAAGATGTAGTCAATGCACTTGCATCACGTAAACATGCTCCTGGCTTGAACCTAAAGGTCCATGCTAAGCAAACTGTGCTCGCTGCGGAGCTATGCAACATTGGATGGATGGAGTGGGGCTACACTCTACGTCAGCAATCTATCCTTGCTGCGCAGGATGATATCCAACAGCTATCGACTGCGTTAGCTGAGGCTAAAGACACTAAGACTATCCGTGAAGTAGAAGGCAAACTACTAGCATTGGAGGAAGAATTAGATGTTCTTACGCCGCCAGGACCGTTTGTCAAGTATCGTACACCACAGGATGTACTCTGCGATGCGGATGCGTCGATGCCAGATTACAGTGATGCGAAATGGATGGCTATACGTGAGATTTATCCCACTGCGTACTTGAATGCTAAGTACGGTAAGAAGGATGAGAATGGACAGATCATGTCCATCTACGAGCCTTCGCATGTGCTGCTTGGTGATGCGTCAGACACGGATGACATTAAGAACTTTAAGCTGTTCGAGACAGATGCAGCAGCACATCAGTACGGTTACGATACGCAGGCGCAGCTAGCTAAGGCACACCGCACTATGTGCTGGCGTGTGTGGGACAAGATCACTCGTAGAGTGTATCTGTTCGCTGATAACAAATGGGACTGGCCCATCTGGGCAGAGAATGATCCGTACATGCTACCTGGATACTTCCCGCTGTATCCTATTGTATTCAACACCACTGTTGTTGGTGCGCTAGCTCCTAGCAACGTGACGTACTACTTAGATCAGCAGGATGCAATCAACGAGATACACGACGAATACCGTCGTGCTAGGCAGGACATTAAAGAGAACATTCTCTACAACAACAAGTTCCCACGTGATAGCGTGCTTGCATGGCTCACTGGTAGTGGGCCTAATGCTACAGGCGTAGAAGTGCCTGATGGCGTTAACATGCGTGACATGATCGTAGAGAAGCCTAACAGCATGTTAAAGGCTATGCAGCTATTCGATCTGCAACGGCCATTCCAGTCCATCGACCGTGTTAGCGGTGTCTCTGACGTTATGCGTAACGTACAGTTCAAGACGAACACGACTAACAAGGCGATTGAGAATTACAATAGCGGAACTGCCTTACGCTTAGATGAGAAGATCGACGCTATCGAAGATGCGCTCGGTACTGTGCTGTTCAACATTGGCTATCTCTGCGCACAGTTCATGGAAGCTGAGACAGTCTCTGCATTGATCGGTGCCAAGCGTGGCGCTAATTGGCAACCACGTACTCCTGCTGAGTTACGTGACATGTTCCAGTGTCAGGCAGTAGGTGGTTCTACGCAGAAGCCCACTAGCGCAGGCAAGAAGCAGCAGGCATTGGAAATGTCTGAGATACTCGGTAAGTTAGCACAGTTTGCTCCTAGCGTAGTCATTGAAACTATCCTTACTGTGCTAGAAGATGCCTTCGATGAGCTTAACCTTCCTGCGGATGCGTTTGCTCGTATGAAGGAGGAAGTGGTCATCGCTATGCAGCGTGGCAATAGCACACAAGGTGCTGGTAGCACAGAAGGTGCTGATGATGCAGCAATGTCTGCTACACCTGGAACCGCTCCTAGCGGTATGCAGTTAGAAGAACTCGCAGCAATGATTGACGCATTGCCTGCGCAAGCAAAGGTAGCCTTGGGCCAGATACTTGCACAAGGTGTACCAGTAGCTGAGGCTTTGCCCGAGGTACTCAGCCAAGTTCAACAGGGCGCAACTACAGCAGATAATGGAATGATACAATGAGTGACACGATTGATAAGTACGTAGGAGATGTGTTCGGTTTAGACGATGCAGACACTGCATCTAAGGATACTGCTTCTACGGAGAATAACAATGGCGCCGCAGATACGTCCACTGAAAGTACGAACAAAGACGCAGGGGGACTTAATCCGCAGCCGCAAGCTGACGCTGGACTCAACAAGTCACAGGATAGCGGAGGCGACAACACTGTCAATAAGACAGAACCTAACACCGAAAGGCAAAGTGTTAAAGCCTTCACACCGGGACGCCAGCGTTTACCTGCCGATGCCGAGGGGAACTTAGTAGACCCTGGTACAGGTCGCATTGTTGCTAAGGCAGGCACCGAGCGTGCGCTGTACGAGTCTGCACGTAACTTCAACCGTCAGGCTACGGAATACCGTACGCAAGCGGAGACGTTGCAGCGTCAGTTAGAGACTACGCAAGCGCATCTGACTGCATTCAAGGAAGCAGCACAACTGCCTACTTCACTCGGCTTACAGCCGCAGGAAGTAACTACTGCTATGCAATTCATGGCACATTTCAAGGCCAATCCGGTCGAGGCGGCAAGAAAGGTCTTGACCGAGGTACTGGCCATGGGGCATAATATAGAGGACCTGAAAGGCTCTGTAGACATGGCTGCATTGCAGCGCATGATACAGAATGAAGTTGCACCGTTTAAGCAAAACCTTACTACTCAGCAGCAGCAAGAGCAGCAGCAAGCAGAGTATGCTAAGCATAAAGCAGAAGCGGATCGAGAACTAGAGGAACACTTTGATACGTTCCCTTGGGCTGAACAGCAACAGGTTGAAATCCAACAACTGCTAGAAGCTGACGCGAGGCTAACGCTACGCGAGGCTACGCTAATGCTACAGGCATGGGCACTAGAGCGCGGTTATGATTATAACAAGCCTCTGCGTGCGCAGCATGAAGCAGCGATGAATGCTAAAGGTCAGCAGCAGCCGCAACAGCAGCAGCCTACGCGTATGAACAACGCACAGATGGTTGCTCCTAACGGTGCCACAAACGGAAGTGTTGTGCCACGTGTTAATGCCGCTGCGAACCATGACCTTAGCACTAAGGATATTGTCGCACAAACACTCCGTGAGCATGGTCTCATGGCTAACAGTTGATAGGCAACAACAATGATTAACACTTCTCTTGCAGCGTCGGGTACGCTTGATACCATCGTGCATTCGATGATGGACAAGTCTCGTCGTAAGCTGATTATGGCTAGCATCAAGAGCAACGCTCTCATGGCGTGGGCGTTTGCTACTGAGCGAGTCGAGACGGAGAATGGTGGTGCTAACATCACCAATCCTCTGACGGTCGGACGCAATCCGAACATCAGTTCGTATCAGTACTACGATGAACTGCCGATTGCGCAGACTAACGAGTTCACGACTATCGGTTACGGCTGGTCGCGTGTTGCTGGCTCTCTGATTATCAGTGATCAGGAAGTTGATGAGAACACTGGTGAAGCTGCGCTGTTCAAGCTGCTTACTGCTAAGCTCGATGTGCTTGAAGAAAGCATTGGTGAGAAGTTCAGTGAGTATCTGTATGGTGCTGGTGCTGGCGTTGATCCGCTTGGATTGGAAGCTCTAATCCCTGATGATCCTACTACGGGCACTCTTGGTGGTCTCAGCCGTGCTACTGAAATCCAGTGGCGTCCTTCTGCGTATGACTTCGCTGGTGGTCTGGATGCTACGAACATCGAAGAAGCGTTCGATGACGTGCTGATGGACTTGAAGCTCAAGACTGACAAGCCTGATCTGATCCTGTGCGGACGCAATATCATTCGTACGTATCGCCAAGCGGTGCGTGACAAGGTGATGATCCCGCTGGATCAGAGCAAGAAGGGCAAGGGCATGTATGACCTTGGCTTTGAAGGTGTCACGCATAACGGTGTGCCGATGCTCTATGATGAAGATTGCAACGTCGATAAGGCGTACTTCATCAACAGCAAGTATCTGCGTATGCACCTGCTCAAGGGCGTGAACATGCGTGTGAAGAACCTTGTTGCTCCGTGGGCTGTCGATGCGATCGGCAAGCGTGTGGTGTGGCAGGGCAACTTCTGCTCTTGGCGTCAGTTCCGTACTCACGCCGTCGTGATGAACTAAGGAGTTGTATCATGGCAGTGAGTAAGAAGTTTCAGATCGAAGTGATGAAGGACCGTAAGGTTACTTCCAAGGTGTACAAGATCGGTACGCCTACTAAGGGTAAGCATACTTCGCTTACTCAGCAGGAAGTTACTCGCACAGTCCCTGAGAGCTTCATGGTCTACTTCCCTGGTGGACACAGTGTGTGGTTTGAAACGCGTGAGAAGATGGCAGCGGCTGGCATCTTGGAACATGCGAATGAGGAAATCGACACTGAGACTGGTGAGCCTATCCGCGCACCGGATACTGTGGATTTGAAGGCGCTTGTTGGTAAGCGTACGCAAGCGCCGAATATGATGAGGAGTCTGTAACATGGCACGTCGCTATGCTTCGTTCTTTCCGCAGCGTGTTAACATGTTCGTTAACCGTGCGGCTATCGGTAGCCATGGTGCGGATCGCTCTCCGCATATTGCTACCTTCGACTTCGGTGTGCCGAATGCGTTAGATGCTGACGCATATCTCGCTGCGCAGGACATTGCTACCGCTGGACGTACTAGCACGTTCACGGCTGCATATGTCGCTACGGAAGCGCAGATGGGTAAGTGGGGACGTAATGTCACCGCTGTTGCGTCTGGTGCGGCTACCAGTGTGGTCCGCATCATCGGACGTGACTACCTTGGTCAGCCGATCCGTGAGCATCTGACGCTCAATGGTGCTACTACTGTGCAGGGCGTTAAAGCGTTCCGCTATGTGGACACTATTGATTGGGATGCCACCGCTGGTACGACTATCAATGTCGGCATTGGCAACTACTTCGGTCTGCCGTATCGCAGCTACACCTTGGTTGATGAAATCAAGAACAATGCGATTGCTGCCAGCGCTGGTACGTTCGTGTCAGGTCTGTCTATCCCTGGCGCGGCCAACAACACGAGTGCTGACCCCCGTGGTCTGTATCTTCCTGTGACTGTCATTCCCAATGGTGTGGTGCGGTTTGAAATCCGCTGCACTATTGATCCAAGCTACGTGTATGGTAGTGCGCATTACTACCTTGCGCTCGGCTAACACGTAGATGCTGTAGTCAACTTGCTACACTGTGCTTCGGCACAGTGTAGCCTTTTTCGTAAGTAGAGTGTAGGAACATAGCATGGCATTCTACTCACACAGTGATCTAGTACAAAAGACAATCATTCGACTGCGGCAGGTCGCAGGACCTAGCACTCAGCTGTATGCTGAGGATGCTATTGCCATGTTGATTGAAGAAACGTATGAGCATGTACGCTCACGTAGATGGTGGGATAATCTCACTAAGTGGGAGACACGTCAGCTAGACGGTACCACGGGTGTATGCACTACGCCATTCGTAGGCACCCGTGAAGGGTTCCGTGACGTAGATCGTGTATGTTACGGAAGCAACAGCACTCCGTTGCCGATCTTATCTAGCAACATCAATCCTTATCGTCTGACAGGCACATCCCCTCGGTATGTAGAGCCGCTACATGCGATGGATGATATCCAAGGCTGGGCACCTGTTGCACAGAACCTGTTTCGTATCTGGCCGTTAACGTCGGTTACAACGACTGCGCTACCCTTGCGTGTGCATGTGCGGCGTGATCCATCAAATCTGTTCACTGATCCGTCAGTGAGTGTGCCCTTTGACTCGTCATGTCTTATCAATGGTGCCGCAGCTAAGTATGCTGCTGATGATGGCACTAACCCCGCTACTGTAACCATGTTACAGAATACATTTGAGAACCGTCTGCGTCAGTTAGAACAGCAGCATGACAGCGCACAGCTAGTCCTTGATCCTCGTATGAGTGATCCTACCATTCTCAATGAATGGGTGGAGGGACACTGATGCGTAAAATCAAGCTACCGTCTGTAGATAGGCTACAGTCTGCTGTAGCACGGGACTTCCGTGGTGGGTTAAACACATTCGACTCACCATTGAACTTGAATAGTAAGTACCTCATTGATGTGCGTAACCTGTATCCAGACAGTAATGGTAAACTGTCTCTGCGATATGGTACATCTCCGTTTGCTGTAGTCGATGAGGACTACGCAACGACTACCGCACTCGATACCATCATTGGCATGGAGTACTACGCTGGTGCGTTAGTCATTGTCGGAGCCAATGGCAACATTGTTTCGGTAGACGCTAGTGGTGTGGTCACTCTACGATGGAGTACAGCTATTGCTGCGCCTCTTCCAGGCTGGTCTGCGTCACTGACATATGCCTCATTCACGCAATTCGCTGGTCAGCTTATCATCTGCAATGGCGTAGATAAGCCGGTGACGATGAATGAGTTATACGCTGTGTCATATGTACAGGACCCAGTATCTGGCACAAACACGAATACGCCACGGGCTAAGTACTGCACCACACATGATGGACACTTAGTGCTTGCTGTCACTCCGACAGATACATACACTGTCTACGTCAGTGGACAAGGTGTCACATCCTTTGATCCAGATGCGGGCACCAATGGTGCTAACATGGATACGTCTATCTATGTAGATAGAGGTGTGCCTGTTATCACTGGCTTAGCCACGTACCGTGATCGCCTCGTAGTGACGTACCAGGAAGCAATCCTTGCTGTGCAGTTCATTCTGCCTACATCCGCTCCTGTAGAGTTCGATGTAACTGATATCGTTAGCGGCTATGGTTCAGTAAGTCATAAGGCTATCACTGTCATCGGTGATGACATGCTAATGATGGATACCAGTGGTATCATCAGCATTAAGCGTACCGCATTGGGTACAGACTTCATCCCTGAACCGGCTAGTCCGCTTATTAACACTGATGTACAGGTAGCATTGGCGCGGTTCAGTAGCACGCAGCTAACTGAATACGTGTTCAGTGTGCATGATCGCATTGCGCATCAGATATTGTTCTTCATCCCTGTCATCGACACTGTGACTGCCAATACGCAGAACGATATCTTCGTCTATTGCTACGACAAGTCACAGAAGTTCCGTGCATGGACACGCTATGCTGACATGCCATATCGTGCTGCCTGTAGGACTACAGAGGGACGCATCTTCTTCGGTGCGGGTACTGACGTACGTTACTACCATAACGCATACGAACCACGCTACACTGATGTAGGCGTCATTGGTCAGCAGAATTGGGATGACGGTGACTCATGGGACGATGGCACAGGTTGGGAAGAAGGTTACACTGCGACTGCTATCGCATTCTCAATGGATATGCCATGGGCTGATTTCAAGCAGCCGTTGAATATCAAGCACAGCAAGTACCTGTCTACATTCAGTGAAGGTAACGGTAGTTACACAGTAGACATGTTCGTTGACGAGTTCCCTGAACCTTCACTATCCATGTTCTTCACACAGGATGGTGGGCCGCATGGGGCAACATACAATCATCGTCCACCGAACAATGAGCAGCTATACGCTTGGCCTCAGAAGTTCATGCGTATGCGCTTTCGTATCAATGGAACTGCATCCGAAGCATTCAGCATCATTGCTGTAGGCATCTTATATCTTACTGGCTCAGTACGGAGATAATCAATGACTAGTGCTATTGATCCGAACTTCATCACTACTGATCCAGTCAGTAAGAGTGGTATGCGTACGCAGCTACAGGCTGCAAAGGATGAGATTACTGCATTGCAGTCATCGACTGCTGCGTTAGATAGCAACAAGTTCGATAAGGCAGGCGGCACCATCACTGGTGATATTGTGCAGTCAAAAGCTAGTCCTGCGTTTACCTTCCGTAGAAGTGCTGCGGGACAGAATGTGTCACTCATTTCCCAAGTAGGCGCGTCCACACGATGGGTGTTGTTGTATGGCAACGTCACCGCAGAGAGTGGTGGTAATGCTGGTAGTGACATTGCGCTTAGTCGTTACTCTGATGCAGGTGCGTTAGTAGCTACTGTCTTTACCATTACTCGTTCAACGGGTATTGTTGCATTCACTGCATCACCTACAGCACCTACTCCTGCATTAGGCAATGACACTACGTCATTAGCTACTACTGCATTCGTACAGAATGAGTTAGATCAACAGATTAGACGTGGTACTGGTACCACTACCAACGGTGTTGGCAGTGTAACCATCTCACCTGCCCTGACTACGTTAGAGAATGTGCAGTTGACTGTAACTAACGGCAGTGGTACATTTCTTGCTGGTGCGGCCATTCCTCTAGTCGTAGGTGCTTCACCTACTGGCTCTGGTTTCAATGTCTACGGCGATGTCACACAGTCTGTTAGCTTCTATTGGGTAGCCGTAGGTAGATAATAAACGCACAACAATGGACGGGACGACGCTATGGACGATCACAACGACCATGAGAACAGGATACGTACTATGGAACGTCGTTTAGATACGCATGAGGCAATCTGCGGTGAGCGGTATAATAACATTATCACAGGAGGCAAAGAACTCACTGAGAATGTTAAGACACTGCATACTGCATTGCAGAAGCGGATAGATTATCTAATCGTAGGCATAGTGCTGCTAGCATTCGTCATGGCTGTAGGCCCCGAGATTGCTGAGCGTTTGTTAGGTGGTATTGTGAAGTAGTATGAGTACTGATGAGATTGCATGTTATGTTTGTGATTTCATCAGTACTTCTTCTCTACGCGCAGCGTACGTCAGACAAAGGCTCTACCACTGGGTATATATGTACCATAAATCTCTTGCTAAGTCAAGCCCCTCTATGGTATAAACTGCCTAATATCTAGGCATATAGGCCATATTTCAGGGCCAGAAACAAAAGTTGATCGAGGTCCCATGCTGGTCCGACCATTGCGCTTCTCTGATGGATATGAGTGTGTCCGCTTAGGTAAGCTGATGCACGCTGAGAGTAAATACGCTCATATCCCATTCAGTGAGGATCGTGTATGGCACATGATGTATGCGGTAGCGAAGGATGCTATTCGAGGATGGTGTGTGGAAGGTGTTGATCTGCAATTGCAGGGACTGATTGCTATTAGCACAGCGCAGTATTACTTCTCTGAGCTAACCACTGCTAATGATCTAGCATTCTTTGTTCCTGAACGTGATCCACGCATTGCCTTTGCATTGATGAATGCTGCTGAAACATGGTGTCAACAGAATGGCATCCACTCGCTCACACTAGGTGTGACAGCACCAGTTAATACACTACCAGTAGGTAAAGTGTACGAGCGTAAGGGCTACACACGTTGGGGTGAAGTATACCGTAAGGAGTTTGTGTAATGTGTGGTGGTGGTGGGTACTCTGCTCCTCCTGATAATTCGCTAGAACTAGAGCGTATGCGTCAAGCTGAGGCTGAGCGTAATCGTATCCGTGAGGAAGAACGTGCTGCGCAGATTAAAGCTGAGCAGGAAGCTGCGTTCGGTACGAACCTTAGCAATGCTGAGACTAGCGCACGTAATCGTGCGCAGCGCACACTACAGCAGCGTGGGCTCAATCCACAGGAGTATATGGATCTCATTGAAGGTGCCATCGCTGACCAGCGTGTGATGGTACCACAACGCGATCCTAACCCTTCGCAGTACTACACTGATGACTTCATCAACAATGTGTTGATGAATGAACAAGCAGGTAGGCGTAGCAAGTACATCCGTGATGTAGATACTGTCTACTCACCTGGGTTCGAGAACAATCTAATCCAGGATACAGTCGATGATCCATACATCATGGATGTGCTGAACAAGCAGCGTACTGCTGCACAGCAACAGATTGACCGTGCTAAAGCACGAGGCAACCTTGATGACACAGGTTATCAAGGAGCATTAACACGGTTAGATGAACTGTTCAAAGCTGGTACTGCTACAGGGCAGAAGCTCGGTGGCTCAGTGTTGCAAGGATACAAGGAACGTCTCCGTAGTATCGGTGATACTGCACGCGCTGACGCAGGACGCTATGAGCTAGGTGGAACATTCGACCCGAATGTGTATCACTCACAGCGTGATAACGCATTCAAGGATATCACTACGAACCTAGAAGGTGATCTGCGTGGGGCGTTGAGCGGCACTAACTTCTTCGATATCGGTGATATTATCACACAAGGTGGCATCTCACAGGGTGCTACGAACCCACGGTTAGAACAGCCTGCTATCCTTGCACAGCGTAAGGAGAAACAGGATGCACAACGTGGCCTTGGCGGGCAGGGGACGTTCTAATGAGTGATACAATGTCAGCAATCTCTGGCGGCATCGGCGCCGTCGGTGGTATCCTAAGTGGTATCGCAGGACTGCAAGGTGCTGCTAATCAGCGCGCAGCTATTGCTGCACAGAATGATATCAATTTCCGTAACTACTATCTACAGCGGCAGATCGCACAGAAGCAGCAAGAACTTGCCACTGCTGGCACACGCGATGCACGTGGGGATGTAACTGAATACATCCCAGGTGTGGGATGGCGTAGTACTCCTACTGAGACCACACGCGGCATCATTAGTGCTAGTGATGCTGAGGAGCGTCAACGTCTCACACGTGATGCATTACAGCAGCGTATGCAGCGTGGTAATCAGTTCGATCGTCAGCTACGTGAAGGAGCTGATGCTGATGTACAGCGTACAGATGCAGGTGTAGGCAGACAGACTCTCGGTGATATCCGAGGGTTGCTCATTGCACGCAATGCTGCTAGAGCTAACTCTGGCAGGCTGAATGCTGCATCCATGGTTGGTCTCCGCTCACTGCAAGGAGCAGGCGGTGCTGATGCTATCCGTGAGATGAGCCGTACTGCGGCTCCTGATCTGCGTACGGCTATCGCTGAGGCAGAAGCAGACGCAAACCCTGAATTTGAGGCACGTCGTGCAGGACGTGAGGGTAATTCACTGAACAGGTACAATGTACTAGCAGGGCGTGCTACTGCTCCTGTTGGGCAGCAGTCAGCAATGACTGACATTGACAACAACTTGTCATCGCTGCTAGCTAATCGTAGCTATGTGGGTGCTGTGGGTATGCAGGGTGTAGGCCATAACATGACTGCTCCTGAAATTAAAGCAGGGGGTAGCTCT
>JAAOEI010000421.1_pt1 | contig 16472 bp, 18 predicted proteins | sample 7059261 | NCBI WGS metagenome assembly JAAOEI01 (sample SAMN14008812, study PRJNA610033) | viral metagenome | isolation source: viral particles filtered from seawater | place: China: Hangzhou Bay, Yangshan Deep Water Harbour | collected 2017-10-31
CACGCAAATTGCAGGCATGAAAAAACCCCCGCACCCTTTCGGATGCGGGGGCTTGTAAGTTACGACGTTGCGAGTGTTAGGCGGCGCGCTCGGCAACCGTCTTCTTCGCCTTGGCCGTCTCACGGTCATTGACCGCCTGAAGCACGGCCGCGACCTTGAGCGCCAGCGCGTTGATTGCGTTCAACGTCTCCGCCGTCGTCACGTCTTCAGCCTTGAGATGCTTGACCAGCCAGTCCGCTGCCTTCTTGATGGTCTTGCCAGTCGCGCGCTCATTGCCGCTCTCACCGCTCGACATGTAGCTTTCGACCGAGTGGCGAACCGTCTTCATTGCCTTGACGGCGCCGTCCACCTTGACGATGAAGGTGGTGGACTTGTTCGCGGCGAGGATGATGGCACGCTCCGGCAAGCCGTCGATGGGCTCGGCAATGTGACGCCGCTTGTCAACGACCAGTGTCGGCGCGATATCCGATGCAGCGATGCGGAAGCCGGCATTGGTGTAGTTGGCGAGCGAGTAGCCGTCGTCGGCCAACTTGCACGCCAACATGTACGCCTTGCGGAACGCCTGAGACTGCGCCGCCCACTTGCCGGACACGTCGGCCGACACCGTCACCTGTCCGCCATCCTTCGACGGCTTGGACGGGTCCGCGCCGAGGATGTGGTCGCGCAATGCCTTGTAAGCCGCCTCGCCAACATCATCGACCTCCTTCTCAGCCTTCGCCTTGCGGTATGTCTTCAGCGTCGCGACGGACAGCACACGCGCCGTGCCATCGATCATGTACTCCCAGCCCGTGCCATTGGTGAACGCCAGCACGCCAGCCGCCGCGTGCTGTAGACCACTGGAAACGGTCGCCTGTCCGCCGAGCACATCGGCAATGCCGGCGAGCGTGAACGCCTTAGGGTCCGCGATGCGATTGACCTTCGTCACCTTGCCGTCGTCCGACGTGGACGATGCGGAGATGGGAGCGAGCGGAGCGGACTTCTTCGACTTGCTAGCCATGATGTGACTTCCTTTCGATCTGTGACACGGCTTCGCCGCGGGTCGATGAATGCATCAACCATCATCATGTTCGCACGTCGCCACACCTATGTCAATGCATCGAAAGCACCATATCTAGTGCTAACAGCGTCACATACACACCATATATGGTTGATGCACTGCACCATTTGTACGAATGGTGCAATGCATCATGCGACGTACTGCCGATGTTTGCGATTGACACATCCAACAATGTGTGACTTGCCAAAGAGGGGGTAGGGCGGAGCGTGATTGGTTCAGCCGCCACCGCATGCGCACTCATCGCACCATGCATCATACGCGCCGTGCTTGCATCATCATGCATCATCATACGGCAACAACCCCTCCCCCCGTTTTCCAAAAGGGGGCCTTTGTTGTTGGCAGGCGTACGGGATTGTGCTCAACCCTCCAACATTCGTCGCATGTCATATCCGTGCTCAGTCGCGCATCACATGTCGTTGCAGGCGATGACATGTAACGACATGTACGATGTGAACGATGCTGAGATGACAAGTTTGATCGCTGCATGCGATTGCGCCGGCTTCCTCGATGACGAAGCCGGGCAAGAGGGGGCAGACAGATCGGTCTAGTTGGCACGGTTCTTGCCGATAGACAGATCGGTCTAGTAGACAGATCGGTCTGTTTAGGCAGGTAGACAGATCGGTCTATGCCAATTCGCAAGATCGTTGCGGGCTAAGGACTTGACAAGTAAGGGATTTCGGGTGTACGCTTGACAGGAGCGCACGAACAAGGGGCTAGACAAGCCCTCGTCTTCTATATATAGTGTCCAACAAGCTCGCACGTCGTATCATCACACAACGCAGGTGATCACAAATGGCCGTGCTTCCTACTGGTCTATCATACACTGGATACAACGGTGCACTGACGCAGGTGAACGGCGGCGGCAACGGTCTGAGTGGTTCTGTTGTTGATGGCCGCGTGAACATGATGCCGCAGATTGCGCGACGCCTCAAAGGCATTGCTGGTCTGCGCTTTCGTGCTGTCCTGCGCTCACTTGCCAACAACGGTAGCGGCTCTTCAGGTGCATCGTCGTACGTTCGTCGTGTTGCTGTACAGGGCATCGAACAGGGCGGAGCGGTTGCTATGGAGACGGTGACGACTTCGACCGGCAACACGACTGCTGACGACATCACTGAAGTCAACAATCGTGTGTTCGATGAAGTCTTTGCGCCGTCGTCGTATCCTGCTGATCGTAGCGGCAATGGTGGCGGCGGAAAGCTGGGGCGTTAGCACATGGGCATCGACACGTCAGGTCTCGACACTGAGACCATGCAGCGCGTGATTGCAATGGCGCAAGAACGTGGACTGCCACTCACTCCGCAGACATTCAATGGTCTGATGGAATTGGCAAGTGCAGAAGATGCAGGCGCTGCGACGATGAACAACGGCCGAGAGGATATGGATGATCCTCTCGGTCGTTTCATGTCGAAGACAGATGGCACTGCGCCGCTGCCTGCGCCTGTCACGTCTGCACCGTTGCATACGACACTGCCGACACAGAAGCCGAAGCGTTCTCTTGCTGACATGAACCTGCAACCTGGTGCAGGCATGGATGAGATCGCGATGCGCAATCTCGATGCTGAACGGGGACAGGGACCGGCACGTCTCAAGAGTCACGAAGCAGAGGCTCCTGATGCACGAGGCAAGCCCATCGATGCAGAAGACATGAAGAACACGCCTCCTGGTATGCAGGGCATGAACGACATGGGCCTTGAAGACAGCAGTGCTGTCGGAGGCATGTCAGGTAGTGCGGCTGCAATGGCTGGTGGTGGTCTTGCTGCGCTGATTGCGACGTTGACGAAGCGACACAAGCCGAGCCTTGGACAGTCAATCCATCTCGGCGATGCGATGGCAAAGCCTGCAATCAATCAGTACGAAGGTGTCATGACGCCTTCTACACAGAGTGAGGTTCGTCGCTCTCGACAGACGTATGAGAATGGCCGCTTCGGCAAGCCAATGGAAGAGGCGAAGCGTTCTCCTGTCACAGGCAAGCGTCGCAAGGCGAAGAAGAAAGACGAATGACAGCACTAGCAGGACCAAATGATCCGCTTGTCCTTCGTAATGGCAAGCAGATCGATCCAACGACGGGTCGGACTGTGAAGCAGTCGAGCGGCGGTGCAGGCGCTGTTCCTGCTTCATCGTCTGTTGCCGGGTCCACAGCAAGTCCGACCCGTCGCCGTATCGAAGACATGAAGATACCGCCTGCTGCGTTGACGTCGATCATGGTCGTCGCAGCGATGAAGCTCTGCAACTTTGATCCGATCGACATCGTTGAAGCACTCGGCACGTCGCCTGAGATGATGATGGCGGTCGAGAACCACTCGGACTACGTTCGTGTGCAGAACTTGCTCATCGAAAGTGTGCAAGAGATCGCCAAGCAAGATGCACGAGGCATTCTTGCTGCTGCGGCCCCTGCGGCTGCGCGTGTTCTGGCTGAACATGTCGATGCAGATGACGAAGTGCTGTCGCAGACCGCAGCCATTGGTCTCTTAGATCGTGTCATCGGACGTACGCCAGAGAACGGGCAGGCATCTGGCAACTCATTCCGCATCGAGATCGTTGACAAGCGTGACGATGTTGCTGCTGGCGTAACAATCAAGGTGGGTGTGTGATGGCTGACAAGGTGTTCCGTTCCATTGCAGCGAAATCGTATTATAATGCTGCATTGGGTGCTGCGGCTGTTGAGGTGCTTGCGGGCGTTGATGCTGTTATCAACGCAGCTAGCAATGCAATGCCCGGTGTCCGCTATCCAACGCATGTGCGTGTGACCAATTCGCACGCAACGCAGGTCGTAGCCGCTCTTGTCGCTGATACAGGCGATGCAGCACTCACGACTGGCAACTTCTCTTGCGTGATCATGCCTCTGCGTGATCACATCATGCCACTGTCGCAGGCGAAGCGTTGTTCTGTGATTGCAAGCGGTGCCAACACGCCGGTCAGTGTGGAGTTCGGCACCGTTGGCTGATGCATATCGTGTAGAGCGTGGCTCCATTCAGCATCAGTTTCAAGATAGTCGCGCCAAGATACAGATTTTCGGCGGTGGATTCGCGAATGGCAAGACCACTGGTGGTGTTGCCAAGATCATTCGCATCGCACGAGAGTATCCTGGTGCGAACATTCTTGTTGCTCGTGCTACTCGGCCTAAGCTGAATGACACTGTGCGCAAAGTAGTCTTTCAATGGCTGCCTCCTGCATGGATCAAGTCGTTCAACAAGGCGGACAACACGCTCGAACTCGTTGGCGGCACGACGATCAACTTCCGACACATCGTTCAGCAAGGCAAGTCGGAAGAGAGCAGCACGTCGAACCTGCTCTCTGCGACGTATGATGCTATCTTCGTCGATCAGATTGATGATCCTGAGATCGGATACAAGGACTTCCTCGATTTGATGGGTCGTCTGCGCGGTGCTGCGCTCTATCGTGGCGATGATCCGACGATGCCACGCACAGGACCACGTTGGTTTCTCGCCGCACTCAATCCGACACGCGGTTGGCCGTATCGAAAGCTCGTCATGCCGCTTCATTTATGGCAGAAGCGTGGCATTCGTCATCCTGATCTGATTGTTGACGGCATGACAGGCAAGCCGCTCATCGAACTGTTCGAGGGCGACACCTATACGAACAAGCACAACCTCGCATCCGACTACATCACTACACTTGAAGCGACCTACACCGGCCAGATGCGTGATCGCTATCTGAAAGGTGAGTGGGCCGGCTATGAAGGGCTCATCTATCCATCGTATGACGAGGCTTATCATCTTGTGCGCTCAGAAGCGATCAAGGAATACATCGAGTTCCTTGCCGAAGATGGCATTGCGCCTGAGTTTGTCGAAGGATACGACTTTGGCCTTGCACAGCCGTCTTGTTACCTGCTTGGATTGACTGATCATCGACAGAACACGATCATCGTTGATGGCTTCTACAAGAAAGAGGCATCTATCGAGTGGCAAGCGGGCGAGATCAAGCAGAAGCGTGCTTTTTGGGGTGTCAACTCACGTCTGCGCATCAATGCTGATCCTGCGATCTTCAAACGAGCCCCTGGTGGTAGCAAAGTCGTTGGCAAGACGGTCGCTGCGATGTTTGAAGGCGAGAACATCTACATGCAGCGTGGTGACAGCAGCATCAACGCTGGCTTGTCAAAGGTTCAGCAATATCTAGCGATCCAAGAAAGCAAGCTGCATCCATTTCGTGAGCAGTTCGGTGCTCCGTCGTTGTATTTCAGTGACGAACTCGGTTTTCTGATCGATGAAATCACTGACTACTACTGGGAACGCAACAAACACGAGCAGCATGACGACAAGCCGCGTGATCGCAATGATCATGCGATGGATGCGATGAAGTACATGCTGTCTCGTCGTCCGATGCTTGCATTCGTACCTGAAGGTGACAGTTTCATCCCGCCTTGGTTGCTCTGGCATGAGCAGCAAGAGGCAGAGAGCCACGTAAAGAGAAAGGCGCATCGTTATGGCCGACGTGACTGACATTCAACCGTCGCTTCAATCGCCCGATCCCATCGCTGCGGCGTTGGATCGCGATGCGCCGCTCGATCCGTCGCAGCTTCCTGCCGCTGATCCCATCGAACGCTCGTATCAGGTGTTTCCTGATACGCGAATTGCTGTGTCCAAGTCGGCTGGTAAGGTGTGGCGTGCTCGTCGTGATAGCGGCAAGCGTGCTCTGCAATCATTCCAGCAGGCTTGGGATGAGGCTGAGAAGTATTACACGAACGATCAGACACGCCACCGTACGTCGCCGAACACCGACAGCCCTGGCAACGTCGATGCTACGCGTGAGATGACTGACGAGTTCAGTGAGACTGAGAACCTCGTCTTTCAGAACGTGAACGCGACGCTGCCGCATCTGTATGCGAAGAACCCGACAGTTGAATTCACTGGCCCGCAAGCGTTTGAAGAGCAGCTACGGCTTGCCGAGAAGTTGGTCATCAAGCTCATGCAGCGCAAGAGTGCTCCTGGGCTGAATATGAAGCCGCGTGCTCGTCGGCATGTCATGCGCACTGTGCTCATGAACATGTCGTACATCGAGATTGGCTACAACGAGCGCATCGGCGATCCGAACAAGGCATCGCAAGAGCTTGCTGAACTGACAACCAAACTCGCGACGGCTGATGAGAAAGAGATCAAGGAGATTGAAGGCCGCTTGCAGGCGATTGAGACTGAGACCTCTGTGTTGCATGCTCCTGGTCCGTGGATGCGTGTCGTTGATCCTCGCCTTGTCATCCGTGATACTGAGAGCGAAGAGGAAGACCTGAGCGATAGCAACTACGTCATGATCGGCGAGTACATGCCGACTGACTGGCTCAAGGCACGGTTCACGCAGGAACGGCCTGACGGGACGGTGCTGACGTTCGAGCCTACGCATGTGATCAAGCTCGGCAGTGGTACGACGCAAGGCATCGATGATGAGATCAACAACTTCCGCTTGCTCAGCGATGGTGTGAGCGATTGGAAGAAGTACGGATACAACGACGAACTGTCATTCCGTACACAGTGCCGTTCGCTCGTCTGGAAGGTGTGGGACAAGAGCACTCGTCGTGTGCTATGGTTCCTTGACAACGACTGGACGTGGCCGCTGTGGGTGTGGGATGACCCGTTGCAGCTTGCTGAGTTCTTCCCACTCTATCCTCTCAGCTTCCATCAGAACCCGAGCAGCCCACTCGCCAATGGCGAGGTGTCATACTATCTTGATCAGCAGGACAGCATCAACGTCATCAACTCGACACGTACACGTGAACTGTATGGCGTGTCAACGAAGCTGTTCTACAACAAGAACAAGATTGATGAAGAGACTGTTGCGGCAGCCCTGACGAACATTCGCAAGGTCGCCATCCCACTCGATCTGCCTGAAGACACGCCGATTGGCGATGCGCTGTTCTCCATGCCACCCAAGTCGGTACAGTATCAACTTCTGTATGACAAGACGGATCGCTATGCTGCCATCGACCGTACGGCTGGCACGTCTGAGATCATGCGTGGTGGCCAGTTCAAGACGAACACAACGAATGATGCCATCGAGACGTACAACAGCGTCGGCAGTTCACGGCTTGAAGAGAAGGTCGATCAGATCGAGGACAACCTCAGCTGTGTGCTGTGGGGCATTGCACAGCTGTGCATGATGAAGATGGGCGCGGATCAGGTTGGTGCGCTCATCGGCGAAGATGCGAAGATGTGGACGAACCTAAATGCGAGTGATCTGCGCAATGGGTTCCAGCCGCAGGTTGTTGCTGGATCGACTACGAAGCCGACGAGCAACACCAAGAAGAAGATGGCACTCGAAGTTGGACAGGTGCTTGGTCAGTTTGCATCTGTGCCGGCGATGGGGCCAACCATCGGTACGACCGTCCTACGCATGTTCAGTCGTGCGTTTGACGAGGTTGTCATTGAGAAACAGGAATGGGATGCACTGATCATGAACATGCAGGCGGGTGGTCCGCTCGGCATGATCGATCAGCTTCCTCCTCCTGCAAAGCAGGCGTTCATCATGTCCATCTTGAAGGGCGTTCCTGCACAAGAAGCACTCGACATGATCATGCAGGCAACTGGCGGATCGGGTGCGGCTCCATCTTCTACCGCTGGTCCGCCTGCTTCCGCCACTCAATGAGTGAGATAATCCATGCCGCGTGCAAATACCAACACTCCTGAATTTGACGATGCCGCCATGTCTCTGCTTGGTGAAGACGACCAGCAGCCGCAACAGCAGCAGGACCATACGCAGGAAGACGATCAGCAGTCATCGGGCCAGTCAGAGCAGTCTTCACAGCAGCAGCCGGATCATCAGTCCAACATTGATGATGCGATTGCTCGTGCTGATGGAACGCAGCCGAAGCAGCAGCAGCAGCCTGATCCGAACAAGCAGAAACAGCAGCAGCAGAAACAGCAGCCGCTGCTAGATGAACAGGGACGTCCTGTCGCTCACAACGCTCGTCATCACTTCTTTGCTCGTAAGAAGGCAGAGGAGAAGGCGACCAAGTTGCAGTCGCAGCTTGATACGACGGTTGGACAGCTTCGGGCGTTCCAGACGCTACATCAGCAGATGCAGCAGAGCGGGCTTAGTGCCCAAGAGCAGGCCGTTGCCATCAGCCTGGGCGTGGGCCTGAAGACGAAACCTCTTGAGACTGTCAAGCAGTTGTTGACAGAACTGAAGAGTGCTGGTATCAATATAGATGGGGCGCTGGGCGTCAACACGCTCGACACGAGCGCAATTGCGCATCTGATCGACAGCAAGCTCAAGCCCTTCACCGATGCTGCGTCACAGCGTCGTGCGCAAGAAGAAGACCATGCGGCAATCAGCGAGGAAGTGAACGAGTGGTTTGGTGAGAACGAAGACGCATTGATCCATGCGGACGTTATCAACGGACTACTGCAACGCTTTCCGAACTGGTCGCTTGACAAAGCATGGAGTGAGGTTCGTGTCGGCGCAACCAAAGCCGGCTTCGATCTCAGTCAGCCGCTGAAGCCGCAATACGCTGCTCGGCGAGGCAATCCCCAGGGCCGCCCTGTGCAGAACGGCGGTGCTCGTGTTCCGATGACGAATGGTGGTGGTCGCGGTAGCAACACTGCGAACTTCCAGCAGCCTCCGGGCAAGTCATTTGATCACAACGCTCGTACAGGTGACATCGTGTTAGATGCGATGCGGGCTGCGGGCATGGATACCTCGCGACTGACGTAACAACATAGCGGAGCAACTCAGTGACTGTCTTGCAGACGGTGCTCGAAAGCACTCTCACCAAGTCGCGTCGCAAGCTCATCATGGCATCGATCAAGTCGAATGCTCTGATGGCTTGGGCGTTTGCCAATAACCGTGTCGAGGTCGAGAACGGTGGTTACAACATCACCAATCCTCTGACCGTCGGCCGCAATCAGAACGTCTCTTCGTACGAATACTTCGGTTCGCTGCCGGTTGCGCAGACGAGCGAGTTCGATACTGTCGAATATCGCTGGTCTCGTGTTGCTGGTACGGTCATCATCTCCGATCAGGAAGAGGATGAGAACACCGGGCCGGAAGCGATCTTCAAGCTGATCACGGCGAAGGTGGACGTGCTTGAGGAGAGCATCAAGGAGAAGTTCAGCGAGTATCTGTACGGATCGGGCACTGGTACTGATCCGAACGGACTTGCTGCGCTTGTGCCTGACAATCCCACCACTGGCACGCTCGCCGGCATCGACCGCGCTGTCGAGAGCCAGTGGCGTACGTCGTCTTACGACTTCAATGGCGACCTCGATGCCACGAACATCGAGGAGGCGATGGACGACATCATGCTCGATCTCACTGTCAAGGGTGAGAAGCCGAGCGTGTGGCTGATGGGTCGCAATCTGTATCGTCTGTACAAGCAGGCGGTGCGTGAGAAGATCGTCATCAACCTTGGCCAGACCAGCGGTGCGACGAAGACGATGTTCGATCTGAGCATCGAAGGCATCATGCACGGCAAGGTGCCGATCATGTACGATGAGGATTGCCCTGTCAACAAGGGGTATGCCCTCAACGACAAGTATCTGCGCCTGCACATCCTCAAGGGTGTGAACATGCGTGTGAAGAACCTCGCTGCTCCGTGGACGGTCGATGCAAGCGGCAAGCGTATCGTGTGGCAGGGTCAGTGGTGCACGTGGCGGAACTTCCGCACGCACGCCGTGATCATCAACTCGTAGGAGCAGCGCATGGCTAAGGAAAAGAACGCCAAGGCACGGCTGCTGCCTGACTACGAAGTGCATGAGATCGACAAGAAGATCAAAGTGCGCAAGACGCGATACGTCATGGGTGAGAAGGTCGAAGGCAAGAAGCAACAGCCTGGACACTTCGAGCACTATGAAGAACTCGTGCCTGCTGGTTGGGTCGTGTGCTTCCCACGCGGCCACAGCATCCACATCACGAGCCCGACGGAGATGATCCGTCTCGGCTTTGCAGAATACGACGATGAGGATGCGAAGACTGGCTTCGTGCTCAAGGCGCCGGCAGTCACCGACCATTCGACTGGTCTGCGCCTGGATGGCAATGATGAGGTGATGTCGCTCGCAGCAATGATCGCTGCGAAGACGTCGCTGAAGAAGATCGGACGCATTCCGATCTCTCTCAAAGGTGAGGAGGAGTAAGCTACATGGCGATCAAGTACGATCCCGACTTCTTCCCGCGCCGTGTCAATCGCTGGTTCAGCGATGCGAAGTATGCTGCTGATCTCGATGTGAACGCGGGCAGCGGTCGGCTTCTCATCACCAATCCGGCGGCTGGTGCGACGGGAGCGGTCTGCTCTGGCATCGCTGCTACTGCGGCTGTCAGTGCAACTCTTGCAACTGCGTATGAAGTCGATGCGCAGTTCGGTCGCTGTCTGAACGTGGTCGGTAGCGTCGGCTTCACGACGGGTGCGAACTCGACGATGACGCTGTACGGTCTCGACTATCTCGGACAGCCGATTGCTGAGACTGTCACGCTCGCTGGTACTGCGACTGTGACGACTGTCAAAGCGTTCAAGTGGCTGACGCACTACGCAGCTGGTGCTCAGGCTGCCACGCTGTCTATCGGTGTGTCGAACACCTTTGGCCTGCCGTATCGTACCATCGCGCTTCAGCTTGACATCGTGAATGGTGTGGCGGCTGCGACGGCTGGTACGGTCAGTGCTGGTGCAGACGTGACGCTTACGCAGACGGCAACGACTGCCGACCCGCGTGGACGTTACACGCCGTGTGCTCCGTCTCTGTCTCCGAATGGGTCTCGTACGTACGAACTCATTCTGATCCAGGACGATCAGGGGTCGAACATCTACGGCGGCCAGCACTTCGGCGGTTAACACTGACTAGAGAGGGCGGAGGCGGCATGAACTGTCGCCTCCGCATTCTTTCATGAGCGCAACCGTCAACGAAATCAGACAAGATGCGATCAAGTTGCTGGCACAGGTGGCTGGCACTGGTACGCAATTGTATTCTGAAGACAAGATGCTTGTCCAGATCAGACAAGCATTCAAGATGCTGTTCAAGAAGGCATTCTGGCCGCAGTATCGTCAACGCTACACAGTTGCGTTGGATGGTACGAACGGCACCATGACGACCACGACCGACATCGCTGATTGGAGCGATGTTTACAAGGTCTTTGCTGCCGGCACCAATCGACCGATCAATCCACTGCCTGACAACATCAATCCGAACGTGCTCACGAGCGGTGCGGTGCGATATTGGGAGGCTGACAACACGACGACAGGCAAGCCATTCAAGGTCTGGCCGCGTACTGCAACCGGCAGCCTCGACATCATCGGTCGTGTACATCCTGGCGAGAGTGACACAATCTTCAATGCCGATCTCACGATCAAGCTGGATCGTGATCTGATGGCATGCGCTGCTGCGCTTGAGTATGCAACGGATGATGGCGACAATGCCATGGCTGTTGCCAAATTGCAGAGCAAGTTCGATGATCTGTACAAGCTCTGCAAGCCGGCTCGCGTTGTCATGGCGACGCCGAATGCTCCTGACATCCCTGACATGTGGTATCAGACCAACTAATGTATCGCTTCCCAGTCCAGGACCAGCGCGGATTGCAGACAGAAGTGCTTGCCGGGTTCACTGGCGGCATGAATGTCGTTGATGACGACAGCCTGTTGAAGCCTGATACGGCTCGGCTGCTCGTCAATCTGCGTCCTGCGCATGATGGACGGCTACGAGTGCGTCACGGATGCGAGCTTGCCATCGATCTGAGCGACACGTTCGACGATATCATTGGCATCGAGAACTTCAATCAATACATCATCGTCGTCAATAGCGATGGACGCATTGCTGCGGCCACTGAAGATGGCGACTGGATGATCATTTGGGACGAGACGATTGCCAATTCACGTGTTGGTGCGCCGAGCGGGTGGGGATCGTGCTCATTCATCTCGTTTGCCACGTTCAAGGACACGCTAACGATCTGCAATGGGATCGACAAGCCCATTGACATCGACTCGTCACTGTATGTGGATTATGTACAAGACCCTGCAACGGGCTCGAATGTCAACGTGCCTCGTGCTCAGTTCGTCGTAGCATCACAGAACTATTGCTTGTATGGCGGTGATCCTTTCTCACCGAGCATTCTCTACGTCACCAGCAAGGGCACTAGCAACGTCTTTCAAGGCGACGCCGGCAGTGATGGCACGAACATCGACATGGGCGTGTACGTTCGGCTCGGCGCTGCGGACATTCGTGGCATCTCGCCGTTTCGTGGCAATGTGCTGATCGGCTTTGACAAGCAGTTCGTTGTTGCTACGTTGGGCGTCTACGTGAACACAGATCACAAGCCGACGTTCAGCGATACGATTGAGAACTACGGCTTGCTCAATCAGTCGTGTGTCGTCGCGTCTGGCGATGATGTGATCTTCGTTGACGTGACTGGCGTGAGCACCGTGACACGCTCTATCTTCTCTGGCTTGATCCAGCCTGCGAAGCTGTCACACAGCATCGAGCCTATCGTCATCCCACACCTTGCCAATCTCAGCGATCAGATACTGATGACTTGGCCGTTCATGGTCTACAATGGCCGTGATACCGAGTTCTTGTTCTATGCGCCGAACCTGCCGTACAACGAAGAGGTCTACGAGACGACTGGATACAGTCTGATCATGAACCGTGAGCGCAAGACAAACTCGTGGTCGATCCATAAAGGGCTGCTATGGTCTTGTGGTTGCTCGACGCGACTGCAACGACTGTACTTCGCACGCGAGGGCTACATCTTTCGCATGGGCTCTGATGCACAGCCGATTGAGCGTGATCATGAGGGCTGGGAAGAGATGTTCGACGATGACACGACCTTCGATGATGGTCGTGGCTTCGTGACGCTCGACAGCAATGCTGACTACAAGCACGGGGTGTCGATTGAGTTCGACTATATCAGCGTGTGGTTCACGATGGGCAGCCGTCGCAACTCTAAGAAGACCAAGTATCTTGGCGTTGAAAGTGACGGCGAAGCACGCTTCGAGGTGCAGCACTTCGTTGACAGCATATTCTATGATCGTGCTGACTTTGGCGAGGCATGGACAGATGACACACTGTTCGATGACGAACTCGGCTTTGAATATCTGACACCGCCATACAATCCGCAACTGTCGATGGAGTTCGTCGGTGGCGATGCGCTGGGCTTCGGTGGCTCACAGTACGGCAACGCATATGGCGATGCACGTATCACGTCCGACGAACGGCTGTTCGCTTGGACTGTCAAGGGCAATCGTCACAAGTTGCGTGTTCATGGCTACGCAATCGCAGGACTAGGCATCAGCAGCCTGTCACTACTGTATCGAACTGGAAGTATCAGGAGATAAGATGCCCACACCATTCATCATCATGGCTGAAGACAGCGGCATCGATGTTTCGGTGCCTGCTGATAACGTACGTGTTGTCAAAGGCGATATGCGTGACAACTTCCGTGCTGCATCTGACTCCATCGAAGCATTGCAGCGACGCAACGGCATGGCTTGGCGAATTGCACTCGGCGACGAAACTATGGTCGCGTAGGAGAAGTAAATGACTGACTCAATCGGCGTACTCGGTGCGGCTGCGACTGTCGATGTCGGGACTACTACAGCATATACTGTGCCGGCCGGCCATGCTGCCCGTGTCCGGTTCATGTATCGCGGCGTTGCTGGAGCGAACAGCACGCTATCGGTAAAGATCAATGGCATGGTCGTCTTTTTGACTGGTGCCTTGACGAGCGGCAACGTATCGTATAGCTCTGTTAGTCGCGCACATACATCCGATGCGGCTGCTTCAATTGCTGGTTCAGCCGACGGTACGACAATCGCACCATTCGTTCGCGAGTACATGCTTAGTGCCGAAGATACTATTCAGTACGTGATCGGCACGGCTGCGTTCTCTGCGATGGACTTCCAGGTTATCGGGTCTCAGGTGTTGCTGCCTACCTAATGGAGTGATTGCGTATGGTCACGCGCACACCTAACATTAGTCTTGCCAAGCCGGAGTTTGATCGTCGGCAGTGGCAAGACTTGATGAACGACAATATGACCGTCATCGATGCTCTGTGGGCGAAATACTTCTCGACCACAGGGCTCGTTGGCGTGTGGCAGAATGCGACAGCGTATGCGGTCGATGATCTTGTCGTCGATGAGACGGCTGGCACCATCTGGCGTTGTACAGTTGCGCATACCAGTCCGTCGTCTGGCACATTCTTGGCGTCACGAACTGCCAGCCCAACATATTGGTCTAACTACACCATTGGGGTAAGATACAAGGGTGCGTGGTCTAGTGCAGCAACGTATGCGGTTGGTGATTTTGTTGTCGCCAGCAGTAGTTACTTCGCTGTTGCCAATGTGGCTCATACTGCCGCATCAGCATTTGCATTGGATCAGACGGCTGGTCGTTGGGAAGTGTTGATAGATACCAGTACGGCTATATCTAGCATCAACGCAGCCGTGTCTTCGGCAGCCACTTATGCATCGGCTGCGGCTGCGGCTGCGTCGCAAGCGTCTGCTGCGGCCGGCTCCGTTTGGCTTGGTACGCCTAGTGGAACGAATGCTCTCAGCTTTGCTACCACACTGCCTACATCGGATGGTGCTGAGATTGGCTTTGAAGCGCCCACTGATAACACTGATACAGTCACGCTGCGCGATCTAGTGGGCACAGGCTATGCTGTAAAGGATGCGGCTGGCAACGATTTGGTTGCTGGTGATCTATTGGCCGGCAGACAGTACAAACTGATTCGTAGCTCATCTGCCGCGCAATGGGAATTTGGCGGCCCCGCAAGCATTGCTGTTGGCAAGCACGTCTTCCCTGTGCATGCAAATGCTTTGATCTTGAACAATGGATCATCGCCTACCACCTTTGCAACCATCACTGCAACGAATGGAGCGATGATCAACGGTTTGGCATTTGGATCGACTGGCGCGCAGTACGCCGAGTTTGATCTTCCAATGCCAAAATCGTTGCTAACGGCTGGCACCCTATCATATCGTCCACGTTGGACGGCAACTGTGGGGACATCTGCTGCGACATGCATTTGGCAATTGTCGGCAGTAGGCATAGGTGATGGGGACACACTCGACGCAGCGCAAGGAACTGCGGTCGATTCGTCTGATCTGTTTCTGGGTGCGCTAAAAAATCACATTGCACCTGAGAGCGGGACTGTGACCATTGGCAGCTTTTCTAGTGAAGACACTGTACGGTTTCGTATAAATCGAAAGATCACAGGTAACACACTCGCTGCTGATGCCATCTTGTTGGCAGTGGAAATGTTCCTGACAATCTCGAAGAGGAGCGATAGATGATTGTCGCGGCTGCCTTAGGACGGCAAAACACTGTTGCTGGTTACAATGTTGCGACCAACACACTTAATATAAATTATGCCACTTCAGGCGTGACCTATGCTGAGAGCAACATGCGCGTCAATTTTGGTGCCGCCTCTGCGCATCCGGTGGCTAGTTTGATAGTGCCCAAGTCTTCTGGGAAATGGGTTTTTGAGGCTGTCGTAATATCGCAAGTCGGCAACAATTCCTCATTCGGCTTTCGGAACCTGAGCGATCTTGTGGCACCAAGCGCGGCTAATAAGCTGGGCGGGTATAGTGGCGATTATGCATTCCTATCGAACACTGGAAATAAGCGGTCGAACAACAATTCAGTGGCCTATGCGTCCTCATGGACCCAAGACAACGTGATTTCGGGCCTGCTCGATCTTGATAACGGTACTATCTCATTCGCGGTTGATGGTGTAGATCAAGGCATCGCGTTTACTGGCGTCTCTGGCTTCTTTGTCGGATGTGTCTGTGATTACAACAATCAACAACCCAACTGGCGAGTGTCATCTACGCTCACTCATACCTTTGCTGGCTATAATCAGATGCGATGATAAGGGCTTGAAATGAACGAAGCTGTATTAAAAGAAGCGATGTCATACGCTCAACGAGGAAGGCGCGACGATAGCATAAAATCGTTGGCGCCGTTGTGTGACAAAGCAGATCAGCTTGATAACGATGCAGCCATCGAATTGGCGGACACGCTACATCGCATCGGTATCTATGCCGAAGCCATTCGTGTCTACGAGATCGTTGCGAACAGGGGCGCTATCAGCATTCCTGTCGCATCTCGCTTGTTCGATGCGGCCAACAAGTGCGCAGATCATCCTCGTGCGTATCATTGGGGACTGCGTTCATTGTGCGTCGAGCCTGACAATGTGAATACACTCAATAATCTCGGCATTGCGGCCTTGAACATGTCTGATCGGATGCAGGCGCGAACATGGCTAATGCGTGCATTGTCCCTCAAACCAAACGATCCATCGATTCTGAACAACTGTGCCTTGACAGATCGTGCGCTCGGTAATTATGAGAGCGCTGTTGCTCGCATGATCTGTGCGAAGGATGATATATCATCCGACAACATGATCAAGAACATGGCGAATTTGCTCTACTACGTGCCAGATGTGCCGCCGTCTGTGATCGACGGCATCCACCGTGAATGGT
>JAAOEI010000422.1_pt1 | contig 16441 bp, 12 predicted proteins | sample 7059261 | NCBI WGS metagenome assembly JAAOEI01 (sample SAMN14008812, study PRJNA610033) | viral metagenome | isolation source: viral particles filtered from seawater | place: China: Hangzhou Bay, Yangshan Deep Water Harbour | collected 2017-10-31
ACTTATCATCCAATGGATACAAAGAATCTTTTGGAATAATGGTTAATTACTATTACGAGCTTGAAAAAATAGTTAAAAATCATGAAGATTTTGTTAATAAGGGTAAAATTTCAATAATGAATAATTTAAAAGAGCATGTCTAAAGTTAATAGAAAAGTTTGTGTTGCTCCTATGATGGACTGTACAGACAGACATGATCGTTATTTTTTAAGATTAATTAGTAAAAATGTAATGCTATATTCTGAGATGATAGCTACTGGAGCTATACTAAAGGGTAAGCAAAAAAACGTTTTAGAATTCAGTGAATTCGAAAAGCCAGTGGCTCTTCAGGTGGGCGGTTCTTCAGTAAAAGAGTTATCAGAGGTATCAAAGATTGCTGAGGATTATAATTATGATGAGATAAATTTAAATTTAGGTTGCCCTAGTAAAAAAGTTCAAAAGAATAAGTTTGGAGCTTGTTTAATCAAAGAGCCTGAATTAGTTGCAGAGTGTCTTTTAGGAATGGTGAACTCAACAAAACTTCCAGTGACAGTTAAAACTAGAATAGGTTTTGATGATGTAGAGAATTTTGAATATTTAGATAAATTTATAAAAAAAATAGCTAGCACAGGTGTTAAAACGATTATTTTGCATGCAAGAAAAGCTATTTTAAAGGGATTAAGCCCAAGAGATAATTTAAGAATACCAAAATTAAATTACAAAATTGTAAAACAAATAAAGGATAACAATCCTAGTTTAGAAATAATCATTAACGGTGGAATTACGACTACAGAACAAATCAAAGAACATTTAAACAATGTAGATGGAGTAATGATTGGTAGATCCATTTATCATTCGCCTTATTTTTTAGCTGATATTGAAAGAGAGATATTTAACAACAATAACGTTCCTTCAAGGGAAGAAATTGTTAAAAAAATTGTAGAATATTGTCTAACTGAAGTTAAAAAAGGAACAAGAGTTAACCAAGTAATGCGGCATACGGTTGGATTATTTCATGGAATTAATGGAGCTAATTTTTGGAAAAGATATTTAAGTGATAATATGCTTGTAAGAGATGCCGATGTTAGCAAAGTAAATTACATGCTAGACATAGTAAAACATAATTCAATAAATATAATTGAAAAAAATTAACTAATTTATTGTTTCAAAAATTTTAAATAATAATTGAGACACATGTTGAGGTTTCTGATCTGAAAAATCAAAGATCTGACTTCTGCAACTAGTTCCGTTTGCTACAATTATATCATCGTTTTTAAATTCCTTTTTAATTGTTGGAATCAAAGTTAGGTGTGCCATTTTTTTTGAAATATCATAATTTTTTGCATCATACCCGAAAGATCCAGCCATCCCACAACAACTCGTTTCAATTGGTTTATGTTTTATATTCAAAGTTGTTAATAATTCTAATAATCCTTTTAATCTATCTTGCGATTTTTGATGACAATGTCCATGCACTAATACGTTATTTGAAAATTTATTGGTTGATACTTTTTTACCATCTTTAATTTTTTCTAATATAAATTCTTCAATTAAATAAAATTTATTTTTAATTTTTTCTTTATTTTCAATATTTTTTAACGAGTTATATTCATCATTAAAAGTTAACAAACAAGAAGGCTCAATACCCACAACAGGCGTTGAAGTGTAGTTATTATTAATGATATAATTTGTAAAACGTTGCATTTCAGCTCGTGCCTTATCCAGTTGACCGTACGAAATGTAAGTTCTTCCACAGCACAAAGGTCTTTCTAAAGAATCATCGTCAAAATTTGGAATAATGGCTTTATAATCAAATTTATTTAAAACTTTGATTGCATAAATTAAATTGTGAATTTCAAAATTAATATTAAATGTATCTGCAAGCAAAATTACTTTATTATTAAAGTTTTTCTGAGAATAATAAATATCTTTAAGTGGGTTAATATTTTGTACCTCTGGCATAGTTCGTTTTGTTGAAAAATTAAATAGCCATTCGATAACTTTATTTAATATAGGAATATTTTTAATATTGTTAAAAATAGGTGCCATTAATTTAATCAACCATATGTTTTGTGGCATATTTGAAATGATTTTGTCTTTTAACTTCATTGAGAATTTTTTGTAGTAATGAAATAAAAATTCACTTTTCATTTTTGAAATATCTACACTCATAGGGCATTCTCTTTGACAAGCTTTGCAGCCTACACACAATTTCATAGTTTCAAACATTTCTTTTGAAACAAAAGCGTCTTTTGGTAATTGATTAGAAAGTGCTAAACGTAATGTGTTTGCTCTACCTCTTACTAAGTCTTTTTCATCTTTGGTAACTCTATAGGAAGGGCACATTACGCCTGAATCTAATTTTCTGCAGGCACCATTGTTATTGCACATTTCCACTGCATCAGAAAATTCTCCCCAATTTGACCAATCATAATGAGTATTAATTTTTTCAGCTTTATAATCTGCCTTGTAACGCATTAAAGATCTGACTATTTTATGAGGGTTAAAGATACTTTTATGATCAAATAAATCTTTCACGCTTTCAAAAGCGTTGACCAATTTTTTACCAAACATCATTTCATGAAATTCTGAACGCAAAATACCATCCCCATGCTCTCCTGAGTGAGCACCTTTATATTCTTTTACCATCTGAAATGCTTCTTCTGTAATACTTCGCATATTTTTAATATCTTGTTCTGATTTCATATTAATAATAGGTCGTACATGTAATGTGCCAACAGAAGCGTGCGCATAAAACATTCCGCTTGTATTATATTTTTTAAATACTTCATTTAATCTAGTTGTGTAATCTGCAAGATGATCAAGTGAAACAGCGCAATCTTCAATAAAAGCAACAGGTTTTTTATCACCTTTAAGTGACATTAAAATATTAAGGCCAGCTTTTCTCATCTCAAATATTTCTTTTTGATCTGTTAAATTTTCATAAAACGAAAAGAAATTATTTTTATTTTGAGTAAGAATTAGAGACTCTAAGTCTTTAATTTTATGTTTTACTTCATTTAAATTATCATCAATAAATTCAACCATTAATACTGCCTCAGGATTGCCTTTGAAGTATTTTTTTATTGATCCTTGGAACATTGGAATCAATTTTGCAAGATTTAAAAGATTGTCATCCATTAACTCAACAGCAGTGGGTTTTAGTTTTACAATTTCTTTGGTAATTTCCATGGCCTGTCTGAAGTTTTGAAATGCACAAAGTCCCAGCATTTTTTGTTTTGGAATAGGAGAGAGTTTTATTTTTACTTTATTAAATAAAGACAGCGTTCCCTCTGAACCTACTAAAATATTTGAGGTATTAAACCCATTTGGATTAATAAGATCTAGATTGTATCCACCTACACGTCTTTGGGTTTTTGGAAAGTTTTCATTTATTTCTTGTTTATTATTTAGATAAATTTTTATTAGTTCTTCTATAATTTTATACTGTCTATTCTGATTATTTTTGGTGATGAGATAATCTTTTTTTATATTTTCAAATATATAAAGGGAGCCATCATCTAGAATAGCTTCAACGGCTTCTACATTATGAACCATGTTGCCATAATAAAGCGATCTTGAACCACAACTATTGTTGCCTGTCATTCCTCCAATAGTCGCTCGACTACTAGTCGAGACGTCAACTGGAAAGCATAAATCGTATTTTTTTAAATGTGCATTTAATTGATCAAGTACTAATCCAGGTTGAACCCAAGCTGTTTTTTCATCTAAATTTATATCTAAGATTTGATTTTGAAATTTTGAATAATCAAGAACAACACACTCACCAATACTTTGACCACATTGTGAACTGCCAGCACCCCTTGGTAAAATCGGAAGTTCATTTAATTTACAATATTCAAGAACTCTTAATACATCGTCTGTATCCTTTGGAATTGTAATGGCAATGGGAGTTATTTGATAAATTGAAGCATCAGTGCTGTATCTTCCCCTTGAAAACTCATCAAACAAAACTTCCCCTTTAACTAGAGATTGAAGTTCTCTTCCTATTTTTGAAATTGAACTTTGATTTAATTTCATATTTAATCAGTCTTTTAAAAATTAATTATATATAGCTTCATGTCAAAATCGAACTCTTTCAAACCTGGCAAGCATTTTTTACAAATTCCTGGACCAACTAATATTCCTGATAGAGTTTTGCGTGCAATGAGTTACCCTACGATTGATCATCGTGGTCCAGATTTTGCTGAAATTGCTAAAAGAGTTTTAGATAGAATAAAAAGAATTTTTAAAACAACACAACCGGTTGTTATGTATCCAGCATCTGGAACTGGAGCATGGGAAGCAGCAATTGTTAATACTCTTAATCCGGGTGATAAAATTTTAATGTTTGAAACAGGCCAATTCTCTTATTTGTGGGCAGAACAAGCAAAAAAATTCTCATTAGTAGTTGATTTTGTTCCAGGAGATTGGCGACATGGGGCAGATCCTAAAATAGTTGAACAAAAATTAAGTGAAGACAAAGGACATAAAATTAAAGCATTACTTGTTCTTCATAATGAAACAGCCACGGGCATTGTAAGTAATATAGGGAAAATAAGAAAAGCAATGGATAGTGCTAAACATCCTGCTCTTTTATTAGTCGATACAATATCATCATTAGCTTCCATTGATTATCGCCACGATGAATGGAAAGTAGACGTCACTATTGCCGGATCTCAAAAAGGACTTTTGTTACCGCCAGGACTTTCTTTTAATGCTATCAGTCAAAAAGCTTTAGATGCTTATTCAAAATCGACTATGCAAAAAGCATATTGGGACTGGAAGCCAATGTTAGAAAATAATAAAAATGGTTTTTTTCCTTATACACCTTCAACAAATTTAATTTTCGGTTTGGATGAGGCATTAAATATTCTTATGGAGGAGGGTTTGGAAAATATTTTTAAACGACATGCAAGATTAGCAGAAGCGACAAGAATTGCAGTAAAAGCTTGGGGGTTAGAAATTTTAGCAAAAAATCCAGAGGAGTATTCTAATACAATTACAGCTGTACTTTTACCCGAAGGCTATGATGCAGATAATTTAAGAAAAATGATATTAGATGATTTTAACATGTCATTAGGTATGGGCTTAAATAAAATAAAAGGAAAAGTTTTTAGAATTGGTCATTTGGGAGACTTTAATGATTTAATGTTAGCTGGAGTCTTGGCTGGAGTAGAAATGGGTCTTAAAAAAAATAAAATTCCATATAAATCTGGTGGCCTTATGTCTGCTATCGATTACCTTTCTAAGTAAGAAATATATTTTCCTAATGTTTTTTAAAAAATTCTTTTCAAGAAGTAATTTAGAATTAAAAATTAATGATGGCGGTAGAGCAGCTGCCGGTTTTAAAGGTCAAGCAGGGGACTGCGTAGTTAGATCCATCGCTATTGCAACTGGCATGCCGTACCAAAAAGTTTACGATGATTTATTTAAGGCCAATCAAGAATTTAGAAATACATCAAGAACTAAACTAGCTAGAAGTTTAAAGCAGAGAAATGATAGTCCAAGATCTGGTACTCACAGAGTAGTATTAAATAAATACTTAGAAAAACTAGGATGGAAGTGGACTCCGACTATGTTTGTAGGACAAGGTTGTAAGGTTCATTTAAAAAAAGAAGAACTTCCCATGGGCACACTCATTGTATCTTGCTCAAAGCACTTAACAGTCGTTATTGATGGTGTTCTCAACGATATCTTTGATTGTTCTAGAAATGGTACTCGGTGTGTTTACGGATATTGGACTAAAGGAAATTAGATTTTCTGATCGTATTCGCCAATTTTTCCAGTTTTTTGGAGCAAATTATCAATAAAATCAAATATTTTTTTCTTACGTTCATTAGATGTTGGGCTTTCAGTTACCACAACTAATGAAGGTTTATTAGATGATGCTCTTATTAATCCCCATGATCCATCTTCCAATGAAAAACGAACCCCATTAACTGTTAATATATCTGTAATAGCTTGATTATCTATTTTAGTTTTTTTAATTTTTAATAACTCTACTTGTTTAATTAAATCTTCAACTACTAAATATTTTTCCTCATCTTTACAAAATGGCGCCATAGTTGGAGTTTGATAAGTCTTGGGTAGATCATTAATTATTTCATTCATTTTTTTATTTTGATCATTTAGTAAATGGCAGACCTGAAGGGCAGAATTTATTCCATCATCATAACCATACCCTAAAGGGTTATTGAAAAAAAAGTGACCACTTTTCTCAAATCCAGCAAGCGCTTTAGTTTGATTTACTTTTCTTTTAATATGAGAATGTCCTGTTTTCCAATATATAGTTTCACAGTTATTTTCTTTTAAAATTTTATCTTTTGCAAATAAGCCAGTTGATTTAACATCTACAATAAACTTTGATCCTTTATATTTTGGAGCAAGGTTTCGAGCTATTAAAAGTCCGATTTTATCTGAAAAAATTTCTTCTCCCTTATTATCAATTACTCCAACTCTATCTCCATCTCCATCAAATCCAAAACCAACGTCTGCATTATTTTCTCTTACAGCTTTTGCGATAGCATGTAACATTTCTAAGTCTTCAGGATTGGGGTTATATTTAGGAAAAGTAAAATCTAAATTACAATCTAGTTCTACAACCTCACAACCAATTCCCTTTAGGATTTGAGGCGCAAATACTCCAGCAGTTCCATTTCCGCATGCAACAACAGCTTTAATTTTTTTTTTTATTTTATTTTTTGATATTAAATTATTGATATATATCTCTTTAAATCCTTTAATTTCTTTATAAGAACCTTTGTCAAAGTTAAATTTTTGATTAAGAACAATATCTTTTAGTTCGTTCATTTCTTCAGGAGCATGAGTTAATCCTTTTTCGATTCCCATTTTAACTCCAGTCCAGCCATTTTCATTATGACTAGCTGTAACCATGGCTACTGCATCGGCATTTAATTCAAATTGAGCAAAATATACCATTGGAGAGAGTGATAGACCCACATCCTCAACTTTGCATCCAGCTTCTATTAGTCCATTTGTTAGTGATCTTTTTATTTCTTCACTGTAAGACCTATAATCATGTCCAACAATTACTCTTGGATTTTTTTTAGTTCTATTTGTGATTTGTGTTCCAAGGCCTATTCCTAAACTTTTAATGCCTTCTAAGTTTATGTCCTTTGGATACAACCATCTCGCGTCGTATTCTCTAAAACCGTTTTTATTTATGTTAATATTTTTAGAATTCATTAAAAAAATTAAATGTTATTTTTTAATGGTTTATCAAAATTAAATTTTTTTAATTGACTTTTTTGCTATGTTCTATTAATGTTCTATTGTAGTATACTTATTAATAGTATATTCATGATTTTGTAACACAACATGTAGTTGTTTTACCATAAAAATCTAATAAAATATAGAGTTATGCAAGATAATTTGGCTTTAGCCATCAAGAATCTCGTTTTGGATAAAGGAATCGATATTCCAACATCAGCTCCAAAATCTAATGTTCAGGAACTAAAAAAACCAGATCTTTTTTCTCTAACTAAAGAAACAGAATTATTTCAAAACGAAAAAGGGATTACAATTAAAATTGATCGATCCAAAGACTCAAAATTAACAAATTTTGGAAGAGCAACATTAGACGATAGATATTTAGCTGACGGAGAATCTTACCAGGATTTATTTGCTCGTGTTGCAGCCAATTATGCTGATAACAATTTACACGCACAAAGAATTTATAATTACATAAGCAACCTTTGGTTCATGCCAGCAACACCTGTTTTGTCAAACGCAGGAACAGATAGAGGTTTGCCAATATCTTGTTTTTTAAATGAAGCCACAGATAGTCTAGATGGTATTTTAGATCTTTGGTCTGAAAACGTTTGGCTTGCAGCAAGAGGTGGTGGAATTGGAAGCTACTGGGGTAATTTAAGATCAATTGGAGAAAAAATAGGTAGAGTTGGAAAAACTTCTGGAATTATTCCATTCATCAAAGTTATGGACTCATTAACTTTAGCAATCAGTCAAGGATCATTAAGAAGGGGATCGGCTGCATGTTATTTACAAATTGATCACCCTGAAATTGAAGAGTTTATAGAAATGAGAAGACCAACAGGAGGAGATCCAAATAGAAAAGCTCTAAATTTACATCACGGAGTTTTAGTTACAGATGCTTTCATGAGAGCGGTCGAGCTTGATGAGCAATGGGCATTAAAAAGTCCTTATGATGGTGTAGTTCAAGCAACCATCTCAGCAAGAAATTTATGGATTAGACTGTTAACAGCAAGAGTTGAGACGGGTGAGCCTTATATTATTTTTATAGACACAGTAAACAGAATGATACCACAGCATCATAAGCTAGCAGGTTTAACAGTTAAAACTTCAAATCTTTGTTCAGAAATTACTTTGCCAACAGGAATCGACAAAAATGGCAAAGATAGAACAGCTGTTTGTTGTTTGTCATCGTTAAATTTAGAAACATATGATGAATGGAAAGATGATAAAAATTTCTTAGAGGATGTGATGAGATTTTTAGATAATATTTTAAGTGAATTCATTGAAAAAGCTCCAGATTCTTTCAAAGATGCAAAATATTCAGCACATCGTGAAAGAAGTGTTGGACTTGGAGTAATGGGATTTCATTCTTTTTTACAAAAAAATATGATCCCTTTTGAATCTGTTATGGCTAAAGTTTGGAATACGAAAATTTTTAAATATATCGATCAAGAAGTTAACAAAGCCTCAAAAAAATTAGCAGAAGAAAGAGGTGCATGTCCTGATGCTGCAGAATATGGAATTATGGAAAGATTTTCGAATAAAACAGCAATAGCTCCAACCGCTTCTATTTCTATTATTTGTGGTGGGTCTTCTCCAGGAATTGAGCCGATAGCCGCAAATAGCTACACTCATAAGACATTATCAGGTTCATTTAATGTCAGAAATAAATTTTTAGAAGAGCTTTTAGAAAAATATGGAAAAAATAATAGTGATGTTTGGTCTTCTATCACAACAAATCAAGGATCTATTCAGCATTTAAATTTTTTAACACAGGAAGAAAAAGATGTTTTTAAAACTGCATTCGAGCTTGATCAAAGATGGTTGATTGATCTTTCAGCAGATAGAACTCCTTATATATCCCAAGCACAATCTTTGAATGTATTTATTCCAGCAGATGTTCACAAAAGAGATCTTCATCAAATTCACTTTCAAGCATGGAAAAAAGGACTTAAGAGCCTTTACTACTGTAGGTCGAAATCTATACAGAGAGCAGAAGTTGTGAGTAAAAGTTTTGTTGAAAGTTCAGCAGAAAAAAAAGAAACTAACCAAACAACTAATTATGAGGAATGTTTATCATGTCAGTAGCAGCAATTAAAGTACCAGAAAAAATTATCGATAAGAATTATTGTGACACACAAGGTTTGTTAAAAGACAATCCTGTATATAAACCTTTTCGTTATCCATGGTGCTACGATGCATGGTTAACTCAACAAAGAATTCATTGGTTACCTGAAGAAGTTCCTTTATCTGAAGATATTAGAGATTGGCAAAAAAAATTAACGCAGAGTGAAAAAAATTTATTAACACAAATCTTTAGATTTTTTACTCAAGCAGATGTTGAGGTTAATAATTGTTATTTAAGACATTACACTAGTGTTTTTAAACCTACCGAAGTTTTAATGATGATGACAGCTTTTTCATCAATGGAAACTGTTCATATTGCTGCTTACTCTCATTTGTTAGACACAATTGGAATGCCAGATTCAGAGTATTCCGCATTTCTAAAATATAAAGAAATGAAAGATAAGTATGACTACATGCAAAACTTTAACACAAGCAACAAACGTGAGATTGCTAAAACAGTAGCAGTATTTAGTGCATTTACAGAAGGACTACAATTGTTTGCAAGTTTTGCAATTTTATTAAATTTTCCAAGATTCAATAAAATGAAAGGTATGGGTCAAATAGTTACTTGGTCTGTAAGAGATGAAACTCTTCATTGTAATTCAATGATTAAAATTTTTAACACTTTTTGTGATGAAAATCCTGGATTATTAGATGAGAGTTTAAAAAAAGAAATTTATGATGCCTGCAGAACAATCGTTCACCACGAGGATGCTTTTATTGATTTAGCATTTGAAATGGGAAATATCGAAGGCTTAACTGCTGAACAAGTAAAAACTTATATCAGATGGATTGCAAATCGTAGATTATCTCAACTTCGTTTAAAGGAGATTTATGAAGTTAAAGAAAATCCATTAACTTGGTTAGATGACATGTTAAATGGTGTTGAACACATGAACTTTTTTGAGGGTAGAGCAACAGAATATTCTAAAGCATCTACAAAGGGTTCCTGGGTTGAGGCCTTTGAGTTTACAAAATAATTCAGAGTTATCTTTTATCTATTGATTGGACTTTTCGATGAGCCGACCCTGTATATTTTGAAAGGGGTCTAATTAGTTTATTGTCTTTTAATTGTTCATTTATGTGTGCTGCCCAACCTGTAATTCTAGACATTACAAAAATTGGCGTAAAAAAATCAATATCAAATCCCATTAAATAATAAGTAGGACCTGATGGAAAATCTAGATTTGGAAATATATTTTTTTCTTTAATCATTGTTTGTTCTAATATTTTAGAAATTTTTGGAAACTTATCGTTTTTATAAAATTCTGCAGTTTTATAATAATATTTAGTCATTGTAGGAACTCTAGAATCTCCTTTTTTATAAACACGATGACCAAATCCAATAATCAAATCCTTACTTTTAATTTTATTTAAAATATATTTTTCAGTATTTTCCGGTTCTTTAATATCTAAAAACATTTCCATAACAGCCTCATTTGCCCCGCCATGTAAAGGACCCTTTAAGGCACTAATTCCTGCAACGATTGCACTATGGATATCAGCAAGGGTACTTGTTACGACCCGCGATGCAAAAGTTGAAGCATTAAAACTATGTTCAGCGTATAAAATTAGAGAAACATCAAATGCTTTAACAACATCTTTGCTTGGAACCTTGCCAAAGCACATATGAAAAAAATTTTCACTAAAACTTAAATCTATTTTTGGATCTATAATATCCAATCCTTTTCTAGTTCTAAAATTTGCTGCAATTGCTGTTGGGGTTTTTGCAAAAATTTTTATAAATTTATTATAATTAGCTTCAATAGTATTTGTGGAGGTTTCACTATCTTCCAAGCCTAAATGACTAACTGAAGTTCTTGTTGTATCCATAGGATGAGCTTTTTTTGGATAGTTTTGGATAACTTTTTTTAAATTTTCGCTAATCTTTCTATTGTTTCTCTCATCTTCTTGAAATTTACTTAATTGAGATTTATTCGGAAGTTCGCCTTTTAACAATAAGTAAGCAACTTCTTCAAATGCACACACATCTGCAAGATCTTGAACTGCATAGCCTCTATAGGTTAAAGAATTGATATCCGGCATTACTTCTGAGACTTTAGTTTCATCAGCAATAACGCCGACTAGCCCTTTCTTAATCTCAATTTCAGCCATGATTATTCATGTCCTTTTTTGGAAAATTTAAATATAGAGCTGTCAAATTCACCATATTTTTCATAATCAACTAGTTCGTATAATCTCTTTCTGGTTTGCATTTTATCAATTACATTATTTTGGTGGCCATCTTTAAATATTTGTCTTAAACCATCCTCAACATTTTTTAGCGCCAATCTTTGTGTTGTTACTGGATAAATGACTAAATTATATCCAAGGTTATTAAGTTCTTTGACAGAAAGTAATTTGGACTTTCCAAATTCAGTCATATTAGCAAGCAAATAAGCTTTTGTAGCTTTTCTAATTTTTTCAAATTCTTTTTCATCTCTTAAAGCTTCAGGAAAAATCATATCTGCGCCAGCATCTACATAAGCTTTTATCCTTAAAATTGTTTTATCTAAGCCCTCAACAGCATTGGCATCTGTTCTTGCTATAATTAAAAAATTTTTATCTTTTCTAGCTTTTGTTGCAGATTTAATTTTTTTCACCATTTCACTTACGCTAACAACATCTTTATTATCTAAGTGTCCGCATCTTTTTGGATTAATTTGATCTTCAATGTGGCAACCTGAAATTCCATAATTTTCAAATGTTTCAATCGTACGTGCGCAGTTCATAGGTTCTCCAAACCCAGTATCAGCATCTACAATTGAAGGTAAATTAGTAACCCTTGCAATTTGTTCAGCTCTATAAGAAACCTCTGTCAAAGTTGTCAGTCCGATATCAGGCAGCCCTAAATCATTGGCCATCACTGCTCCTGATATATAAATCCCGTCATAACCAATCTCTTCAATTAATTTTGCAACTAAGGGATTATATGCTCCAGGAAAGCGAATAAGTTTTCCTGTTTTTAATTTTTTTTGTAAGTCTAATCTTTTTTCCAAAGGTGTTTTTTTAACAAAATACATAATTAATTTAAAAATTTCATTTTAGATAATATTCCATTCATTTCAGTAAAGTCATTAATAAAATAATCATGATAAATACTTGTATGATCCTTTTCGGTATAACCGTCCTTTACAAGAATGAATTTCACCTTTGCTATTCTTGCTGTTTCAGCATCTGTTTCGCTATCTCCAACCATAATACTATCTTCTTTTTTTATATCTAAAATTTCTAATATATTTGTTAAATGTCTTGGATCCGGTTTTCTATATTCAAAGGTATCAACACCTGCAATATAATCAAAAAACTCAATAAGATTAATTTCTTTAAGAAGTTTTTTTGCTAAAGACTCCATTTTATTTGTACAAATTGCAAAATTAATTTTTTGTGATTTTCCCCAAACAAGAAAATCATTAACTCCTTTGATAATTTGTGATTTTTTTGAGATATTCTCTCGATAATAATTAATAAAATCCTCAGTCATTTTTTTATGTATATTTTGATCGAACATTTTTTCTTCTTTTTTTAAAGAACTTAAAATCATATTAGCTGCACCTCTTCCAGCTAAACGACGAATATCTGTTAGCGGTTTTTGATCATAACCAAATTTTTTCATTACATAATTATGAGCATCCATTAAATCTGGCGCAGAATCTACAAGCGTTCCATCTAGATCAAACACTATTGCTTTGCTCATAAATTAGTTGAAAAAAATTAGTAGTTAAAAGAAATAATTTGTGAGTTAAATTATTAAAATCATTACTATAGTAACATTGCTCAAATAGCAATAAATCATAAAGCTGAATTAAAGTTATTTATAATTTCATTATGATTGAGTCTAAAAAATTATTACAAAATAAAATTAAAGAATTAGCAATTAAAAAGGGAGTTAAATTAATTTCTCCTGAATCAATTTATTTATCTTCGGATACGAAATTTGGAAAAAATGTTTTAATAGAACCTTACGTTGTAATTGGCGAAGGTGTAAAAATTGGAAATAATGTAAAAATTTTAAGTTTTTCTTATATAGAGAAAGCTAAAATTGGAGATAATGTAACCGTTGGACCGTTTGCAAGATTAAGACCAGATACAATTTTAGAAAATAATTCAAGAATTGGCAATTTTGTTGAAATTAAAAAATCTAAAATTGGAAAAAATTCTAAAGTTAACCATTTAAGCTATATTGGCGACTCAGTTTTAGGAAAAAATGTTAATATTGGTGCAGGAACAATTACTTGCAATTATGATGGAAAAAATAAATATAAAACTAAAATTTTAGATAATGCTTTTATAGGATCTAACACATCTTTAGTTGCGCCGGTAAAAATTGGAAAGAATACTTTGATTGGTGCAGGTTCTACGATTACAAAAAATGTAAAAGATAATACGCTTGCCTTAAGCAGAACTTCTCAAAGAGAATTAAAAAAGAAAAAAAAATAGAAAAAGTTTATGTGCGGTATTATTGGTATTGCCAGTTTTAAAGATATTTCAAAAGAAATTTTAGAGTCTTTAAAAAAACTCGAATATCGAGGTTATGACTCTGCAGGCATTTCAACAATAAATAATGGAGAAATAGTAGAGAATAAGTGCGCTGGTAAAGTTTCGGACTTGGAAAAATTAATTAAGAAAACATCATTATCAGGCAATATTGGAATTGGTCATGTTCGTTGGGCAACTCATGGAGCTCCAAATCAAATAAATGCCCATCCACATTCCTCAGATGAGGTATCCGTTGTTCATAACGGCATTATTGAAAATTCATCAATTATTAAAAAAGAACTTATAGAAAAAGGGCATATTTTTAAATCTCAGACAGATACTGAGGTTATTACACATTTAATCACAGAAAATTTAAAAAAAATGAATTATTTAGACTCCGTATTTGAAACTCTAAAGAAATTAGAAGGAAGTTTTGCATTAGGAATTATTTTTAAAAAATTTAATAATTTAATTGTTGGAGCAAGAAGAGGAAGTCCACTTGCCGTTGGTTATGCAGACAAAGAAAAATATTTAGGTTCAGATTCTTATGCGTTAAATTCCATGACTAAAGAAGTTTCCTATCTCGATGACGGGGATATATGCGTACTAACCAAAGATAAAATTGATTTTTTTGATAAAAATAAGAAAAAGATTGAAAAAAAAGTCCATAAATTAACTCAAGAAAAAGAAAGTTATAGTAAAGGAAATTTTAAAGATTTTATGTCCAAGGAAATTTCTGAGCAACCAGAAGTTATTAAAAAATGTATTAATGAATATTTAGATAAAATTAGAAAAGAAATTAATATTGTTAATTTTCCTATTGATCCTAAAAAGATTTCAAAAGTTAATTTAATAGCCTGTGGGACAGCTTATCATGCTTGTATAGTTGGAAAGTATTGGTTTGAAGAATTTACCAATATAGATGTGAACGTAGATGTTGCTTCAGAATTTAGGTATAGAAATAATAAAATAAAAGAAAATGAACTATATATCTTTGTTTCACAATCTGGTGAAACCGCAGATACAATTGCAGCATTAGATTTTTGTAAAAAAGAGGGAGCAAAAACGTGTGCAATTGTTAATGTTACCGAAAGTTCATTGTCAAGATTATCAGATTTAGTTTTACCTATTCATGTTGGCGCAGAAATCGGTGTGGCTTCGACAAAAGCTTTCACAGGTCAGATTTTGGTTCTTTTATTATTTATTTTAAAAATTGCAAAAATTAGAAATGAGATCAAAGCTGATGAATACTCAAATATTATTAAAGATTTAGAAAATGTTCATTCCCATGTGACATTAATTTTAAATAATAAAAAATCGATAGAAGAACTTGCTGAGGATTTTATAAATATAAAAGGTTCAATGTTTTTAGGGAGAGGACTTTCCTATCCAATTGCATTAGAGGGTGCTCTTAAATTCAAAGAGTTAACATATTTACATGCTGAAGGTTATCCAGCCGGTGAGATGAAGCACGGACCTTTAGCGCTAGTTGAAAATGGGATGCCAGTTATTGTTATTGCTCCAAAAGACAGATTTTATGATAAAACAATTTCTAATATGCAGGAAGTTATTGCAAGGGGTGGAAAAATTTTATTAATTTCAGATCATGCAGAGGAAATTACAACAAGCGAAAATGTTTGGTCAGAAATTAGACTTCCACAAATTCATAAATTTCTTTCTCCTTTTTTAAGCACTATCCCTTTGCAACTACTTGCATATTATGTTGCTTTAAAAAAAGGTAACGACATAGATAAGCCAAGAAATTTAGCTAAATCTGTTACGGTAGAATAATTTATTCTTGTAGGCTTAGAACACTCTATATATATACTGTAGGTTGAATATGAAAAATTGGAAACCTAATTCCTGGAGAACAAAAACTGGAAAACATTTACCCGTTTATGAAAACGAAGCCAAATTAAACGAGGTTTTGAAAGAAATTTCTAAATTCCCTCCACTTGTTTTCGCTGGCGAGTCTCGAACACTTAAACAAATACTCGGAGATGTGAGTGAAGGAAAAGCTTTTTTATTTCAAGGAGGAGATTGCGCTGAGAGTTTTGAGGAATTTCATCCAGATAATATTAGGGATTTATTTAAGGTTATTTTGCAGGTTTCTTTAATACTTACGGTTTCATCACACTTACCAATAGTAAAAATAGGTAGGGTTGCGGGTCAATTTTCTAAACCAAGAAGCTCTTCAACAGAGATTATAAATGGAAAAGAGCTTCCAAGTTATTTAGGTGACAATATTAATGGAATGAAATTCGATGAGCAGTCTCGAAAGCCTGATCCTATAAGATTATTAAAATCTTACTCACAATCTGCTGCAACATTAAATTTATTACGAGCATTTTCTCAAGGAGGGTTTGCTGATTTGAGCAAAGTACATCTATGGAATATGGACTTTGTTAATAAGAGCGCTGATAAAAAATTTAAAGAAATTCAAAATAAAGTTATGGATGCTTTAAACTTCATGCATGCCTGTGGTATTACCATTGAGCAAAATAGAAGATTAAGAACTGTAAATTTTTATACGAGTCACGAGGCTTTGCATCTTCCTTATGAGGAAGCGATGACAAGAGTGGATTCAACAACAGGCGAATACCATGATACCTCAGCGCAT
>JAAOEI010000423.1_pt1 | contig 16426 bp, 24 predicted proteins | sample 7059261 | NCBI WGS metagenome assembly JAAOEI01 (sample SAMN14008812, study PRJNA610033) | viral metagenome | isolation source: viral particles filtered from seawater | place: China: Hangzhou Bay, Yangshan Deep Water Harbour | collected 2017-10-31
CCCGTCATGTTATCGCACAGATCCGCCGGTGTCTCCGTGGCGGACCGCTTATCGTCGTTCGACGGCCTCCATCCGCGAAGCCATGTCAGCGAACCACGCCCACCACTCCGACCGCCGATCCCTGCCCGGCTCGTCGGCAACGGCCTTGGCCATGATTATCGACCGCATCTCGCCGGCAGTGACCTCGGCCACCTTGCCGTCGCGGCCGACGATCCGCTTCGCGCGTTCCGACGCCAGATAAGCGTCGTCGGGCGGGTCGCCCCCGTAGATGCGTTTCGTTGTCTCGTCGAAGATCCACGCCTGCCGGCCGTGGTCCACGGGCACGAGGTAGACGAGCTTCGGTTTCGCGGTGAGCGGCGGTGTGGTGAGGCCCGCCCGGTGTTCGACGAGTTGCGCGTAGTCGGCCCCGCGCTGAACGGCGTCCCGCTCGAGCATCACGCGTCGCCGTCCCGTCGAGCTCGGGCGACGCGGTACGCGACGGACGGCTGAGAGATGCCGAGCACCTCGCCGACCTCTGTCTGCGTAGCGGACCCTCGGGTGGTTATGAACAGGATCAGCGCGTCGGTCGCCGCCTGCGCCATCTTCGCTCGTTTCTCCATCTCCTGTTCGTGGGTGAAGAACTCTCGTAGGGCTCTGTCGTCGTCGAACGTCACGACCGGGCCGCCTTCATAGCGGCGCCAGCAGTGTTGACAGCGGTGTACACGTGGATGGCCCACGCGACCGCTCCGATCACCGCCCACGGCGCGTACTCGGCGTCGAGCATGACCCTGAACCAGACGATCGCGGCGGCGAGGTGCGCTGTCACGCAGGCTAGGGCGGAGCTGTCGTCGGAGAACAGGGCGTTCACTGCGAGAGCGGCCCACCCGATTGCCAAGAGCCCGACGATCCATGATCCGTCGGCGACGGCGAGGGTGACGGTGGACGCTGCGCACGCCGAGACGAACCCGGCGATGGTTCTGTGTGTGTTCACGGTTGTTACCTCCATCCCCACACTATAGACGACGCCTATGGGCGGTGTCTAGGGGCACACCAAAGACCGGGCCGCCCCACAGGCGGAGAGGGACGGCCCGGTCACGCGAGCCAGCCTGGAGGAAACAAGCCCGCACCCGCAGAATCTACCGCCCCGCCCGTCACTCGTCGCGCTTGCCGACCTCAACCGTCCGCGACGTGGGCACCGTCTCCTTCCACGGCCCGTCCGGGTCGATCCGCCGCGCCCGCAACGCCGTCACGTTCGGCGAATGCGACTTCCGTCGCAACCCCAACACGTCAGCGAGCTCGTGCCCGAACCCCGTCAACAACGCTCGAGGCGGGATCGGGTTCCCGTCTCGGTCGAGCCCGTTGTCGTCCGCGAAATGGCCCGCCAACAGATCAATCAACCGGAGGTTGTCCCAATGCTCAGCGACACGTTGCTTCGCGCGTACCGCCCGCCCGCCGACGATGACCCCGTCGCCGATGTTCACCGTCTCCAACCACCGGTCCTTCGCGGCCTTGTCCGCCGCCTTGATCTCGTCTATCAGGTCAGCCAACGCGACGAGCAGATCGGGCAGCGCGTCCGCAGGGACGTTCTTCGCTGCGAAATGGACGAAGTCCACGGTTGACGCGAACACGTCGTCGATCTCTGCGTTGTCGATGGGTCGGTCTGGCATAGGGGTGGCCTCCGGTTATCGGATCGGACAACCCCTAGTATACGTCTCGGGTGTGACGTTTTGCTCTGTAAGACGGGTGCCGCCAATGCCCCTCAGGGAGCCGGCGACTGGGACGGACACGGCTAACCGTCCGCCCGCCGACCGCCACCCCGACCGCCACCCCGAACGCCCCCCCCGTCCCCACCCCGACCGCCACCCCGATCGCCACCCCGATCGCCACCCCGACCGCCGCCCCGACAACGAACGCAACCAGCTCCGACATGAACGAAGCGTAGACCCGCCCACTCACCGCTCACGTGCTGCCATCAGAGGCAGAGCGCAAGAACCGCACCTGCGCCTTCAAGGACTCGACATCGGCGGACAACCTGCCGTCGAGCTCCCTAAGTTCCCGCAATTCCTCGTCGCACCGCTTGAAGTGCGCTTCCGCCACGGCCAGGGCTTCTTTCGTCGCGTCCAGATCAGCGCGCAGCGACGTGACGTGCGCCGAGGTCCGTTCCCGCTCCCTCGCGAAGTCGCCGTGAACCGCTTCGACCCGCCCAGACCAGTCCTCCACCTCGTGGTCGCGTTGCTCTTGGACCTCGTCCACGACACGCGTCAACGCGTCCAACGCCTGCTGCGTGCGCGAGGTCCTACCCGAGAGACGCGCCTGCACCAAAGCGAACACGCTAGTAGCGACGGTGCCGACAAGCGCGACGACGGACGGCACCCACACTTCCGTCGCCAGCGCCGCCAAGATGCTCATCCACCGCCGCTCCTGACGTATCGGTTTCCCCATAACACTACGCGAGGCCGTCATTCTTCCAGAGACCGCCGGTCTCGTTCTGTCGCCACCTGGTCGCGGTCGGTTGCGGCGTCGTCTCGGCGGGTCGCGGTGCGGTCCCGTTCGACGTTGGCGCGGTCGCGGATGTTCGCGATGCGGTCTCGGGTGTTCGCCAGTCGGCCACGGTCGGAGATAACGGCGGCCGCGTCCTCGATAGCGTCCTCGATACGCGACCGGTCCGTTTCTTGCGTCGACGCCCCGAGATAGGAGACCGCTAGCAACAGGCGCGCCATCGCCCACCACGACCACGACGCCAGCGCCGAAACCGGCGAAAACACGTCGCCTTCGATCGTCGTCTGAGCCCACGCCACCACGAACGCCGCGCCCCAAAAATACACGGGGAGCCCGCCGACGACCACAGCCACCGCCACCCACCGCTGCGGGCGGCGCCCCACAAGTATCAGCACCAACGAAAGGGCCGACAGGGTCCACGCGGCTTGCCACACCCAAACACTTGCCCACCCGATCTGCGTCTCGTACGTCGCCGAGATCGCGCCGCCGCCTGCCTCGCGGTGTCGGTCGATGTACGGAACGATCCAGATCATCGACGCGGTGGGGAAGATCATCAAGATCGTGTACAGCCGTACGACGTTCATCCACCGCAGCACCCACGGCAGCCACTCCGACGGCCACCATTCCGATTTGCGTCGGTGGGCGGCCGTCATCACAGCCATCCCATGATCTGCATCGCGAACACGTTGCACGTCGTCTCCGACGTGCCGCCCATCGTGATCGTCGTCGCCGCTGTGTGCGCCACGTGGATCTGCACGTAGTCGGTCGTCTCCACAGCGGGCACCAAACCAGACACCGTCACATACGCGGCTGTGGACGTGCCGACACCGATGTCGGCCTGCGTGTCGTACGAAAACCGGTTCCTGGCGTACACGTCGCCCGTGTCGCCGTTCTTGACGATCGAGAACACGATCTCTCGTTTCGTGCCCGCCGTCGCGTGGGTGGCGACCTTCAACTGGGCGCCGACCAGCCACAGGCCAAGGTGGTCCGCTCCGCCGATGTTGATCCGATCGGGGTTCGTTGACGTGGAATGCAGACTTCGGGGGTCGTTCGAGGCGACCTCGTCCGTGTAGGAGATCGTCGTCCCCCCGCCAGCGGACACCGTGAACGAAGTAGACCGATACGCCTTCAACAACGGGGCCCCGGCGTCCTCGTCGCCGAGATACGCCAAATTGTTCGGGACCCGGTTCAGGGCGGTGTGCGTGACCGTGTCGTCAAGCGGTGACACGTGGTCGCCGTTCGTTGCCGTCCGAGAGTAAGCCATCAGAGGACCGCCATCTTCGTGAACGACCAGTTCACACGAACGATGTTCGCTACCGACGCCGCGACCTTCGCGACGCCGTAATCGGCTGCCGCTGTGAACCTCACCAGCGTCATCGCCGACACCGACAGACCCGCGTACGTGGCCGCGCCGGACGTGGTGTCGCTGTGCCCCACAAGACACCAGAACGACGAGCCGCCATTCTTCGCGATGCCCGCCCGGAGCCACGCCGTCGACCCCGGGTTCTCGAGGTGGGCGTCGATGGTCATCAGATACCAGCCCGTCTCGTTCGTTGGGATCGTGAACCGGTGCGTCGCCCCGGTCGTGAACACGTCCTTGCAGTCCCACGCAATGTCGGTGGCCGCTGACCCGTTGACCGTCTGCCACACCGTCGACGCGGTGACCTGCCAGTTGCGGGCGCACGCACCCGGCCGCCCGTCTGTGGCGTCGCCGAGGTAGAGGGCGTTGCCCGTCATCGCCGCCATGTTGGTGTTCGTCATCGCCGATGCCGCGGTGAACGTCGGCAACGCAGCCCACGTGGACATCAGTCGCCTCCCAACGCCGTCGTCAACGCTCCGGGCTCGGACCAACCGGAGAGCTGGAACCCCCAAAAGATCCCGGACGCCCGCGACACGTCGTTGCTATACGCGGACGGCATCCCCCGGTCTCGGCAGTCGAGCGTCTCGCTAGGTCCGTACTGTGTGGCGCCGCCATCGGCCGCGGACGAATACAGCCTCACCCCGATGCGTCGACCCTCGGGCATGATCGCCATGGTCGACCCGTTCAGATAGAAGTTGTCGGTCCCGTCGAGCTCGTCGTACCGACGCATCAACGGTTTCCACTCGTCGGAGTCGTTGTCGCGTGCGACGATCTCGACACCGATCGTGCCTTCCTCCGCTGCGGCGGTGCCCGTGAACCGGACTGACACTCCCATCAGGTACGGTCCACAAAAGTGCCCGGTCGACAGGGTGACCTCGCGGCCAGTCCACAATCGTTCCCGAACGGTCCGAGCGGTGTTCGACGGGTGATACGGGATCGTCAAGTAGGAACCGTTCGGGGACACCGTCCCACCGCCTCGAGGCCACGTCCGCCCACCGAACAGCTCGGTCCACGTCGCCGGGTACCGTTGCACGTCGTCGGGAGCGATGATCCCACCCGACTCGCATATCCAACGGAGCGGGACCAGCGTCCACGCCGGCCCGGCGGGGAGCGTCGCGACAGTGTTATTCGACCCGGTGATCTGGCACACCCATCCCATCCGCTGCTCGAACTGGTAATAGGTCAGGTCCAGCAGTTGGTTCCACCGGGCGGCGGACAAGCCCTCGTTCGACAGGCCGATACCCTGCGCCGGCTGCCACGGATACCACGTCGGTGCGAGAGGGGACGCCATGTCACGGCCCCCAGTAGCGGGTGCCGTCCGCCAGATCCGAGTTGTTCACTTGAAACACGTCCCTTGCTTTCTTGTCGGAACCGGTGCCAGTCGAATCGAACGACGCCGACGCCATCGTCAACGTCACATCCCACTGGCGGGGAGACGCCGTCACCTGATGCTCGATCCCAACGATCCGCGATTCCTCGGTGTACGTCGTCCCCGCCGAGTGCGGCGGTTTCCACTTCAACCGCACACGCTCAGTCAGGTCAGCGTCGAGTGTCCGTTTCCACGCCTGGTCGCCGGTCGTGGCCTGCGGGACAGGTTGTATCGACTTGATCTCCTGCGTGACGGTGTTCTTGTAGCCGTTCGTGCCGCGGGCGACAGTCCACGCGGCGAACGCCGGCAGATCCCGAAACGACGCCGTGTGCGCAGTGTGAGCGTCACCGATCCGACCCCACCTCGAGGTCGACGCAGTAGAAGCGGCCTCGGCGACCGCCCACGTCGAATCCGAAGGCGCGTTCGCTATACGCCACAACGAGTGGTTGATGACGTTCCCCCGCCCGATCGACGCGGCCGGATTACGAAAGAACGTGTTCGTCGGGGCGGCGTTCGTGATCCGCGAATCGGCGAGCGTTGTCGCAGCCCCCGCCGACTCTCGGACCAGCCAGTCGCGTTGCTTGAACACGATCCACCCGGACGAACCGATGTACAGCCGGGCGTCTGGCCCCTCAGCGGTGGCGACCTTCTTCATCGCAGACAGCGCCGACTCGTTAAACGTCGTCGGTTGCATCAGCGTGTTCCCGCGTTCAGCGGACAGCTCAGCGGTCGACCAGTCGATCGCGTTCATGATGCGGATCAGACGCGACTCGCCGTCTTCTTCGTCGCCGACGAAACCGGTGGTGTTCTGGATCGGGGTCTGGGCGGCGATCCCGAGCCGATCCACCGCGGTGATCGTCATCTCCGAGTCGAACGTGTCCCACTTCGGGGTCCACTCGTCGATGTAGCCGGTGAACAGCGGATACGTCGTCCCGCCGGCGATCCCGTGGATGTCGATCGCGACACCGGGCCCAACCTTCGTGGAATAGGTACCTGCGCCGAGAGGATCGAATGCTCCGTCTCGGTTGTCGAGCCGGACCGTCGCCCGCCCCGGCTGAGCGACACCGTCCGGGTCGAAAGGCCCGCGTCGGATGTTGAACGACCGCACACGAGTCGACATGTCCGTGAACAGCCCCGCCGACAGAGTCGACCCGGCGTTCGCGGTGAACGCGATCCGCACCTTCAACCCGGGCCACGTGCCGTCCTGCGGGACCGCCGCCATCAGATATTCGCCCCCTGCGAACGGTCCAGACCTGCCAGAGCCGCTTGGACAGCTTCGCCGAACGCGACCGGGTCGCCGTACAGGGCGCCGTTCACGACGACAGTCACCCCGCCTTGCATGGGGATCGTCGCGTTGCCTGCCTCGTTGAACTTCAGCGGTCCGCCCTGACCGGACTCGAACCACGAGTTCCAGTAGCCGAGATCGCGGCCGACTACACCGGCGATGTCGACGAGCGCTCGAGTCGACTCGGCGTCGAAGTCCCCGCCAGCGGCGACCGCCGCCCCGTGGAACGGCTGAGTGAGCAGCGCAGCGTTCCGCACCGCCTTGTCGAACACGCTCTGCACGAGCGCGTCGTCGGTTGTCTCCGCCCACCCCTTCGTCGCTTCGGTGAGCCGCAGCCACTCGTCGCGGAAGTTCGCGACGAACGCCGCAGACCGCCGCAGAGGCGCCCACAGCTCAGCGAGGGCGTCAGTGATCGTCTTAGCGAACCCTTCGTTCTCTCGGAGCGGCACGAAAACGTTGTCCATGTTCAGCGTCCCGTCGTGGACACCCTTCGCGAAGTCGCGCACCATGTCCTCACCCCAGTGGTAGGTGAGGTACGTCGGCGAAGCGTGGAGCGCCCGGTCGACCTCGGCAAGCAAGTTCAGCATCGAGTTCGACAGCGACCCGGCCATGCCCTTGAGACCGGACACCGACCCCGCGAGGAAGTCGTTGATCGCGTTCTTGCCCATCTCGTTGTACAGCGCCGTCGCTGTCTTCACGATCGAGTCCCGGTTCGCGCCGAGCATGTTCGCTACGAGGTTCACGAACTCTTTCGCGGACCCGACCGACGGCGGCTTCCACTGCTGAGCGGCCTTCGACGCGACGGCCGCCAACTGTTGCTCGTACGACCGGGCCTTCCCGAGCGCGTCGGCGGCGGACTGCACCTTCGCGCCCGCATGTTGGACCAGCAGGTCGAGCGCCGCGTTCGCTGCGGCTATCGCGGCCTGGAACGGCGACATCGCCGCCCCGATCTCGCTTTCCTTGCTTTTCAGGCGGTCCTTGAACCCGATCCACAGGCCCTCAGCGGCGTCGTTACCGACCGCCATGAACACCTTCGACGGCGAATCCGAATCAAGTACCGATTTCACGGCGTCGACCATGAACGCGATCGGGTTCCCCCAGTTCGTGTTCTTAACAGCGTCGTAGTACCCCGTGAAGATCGCCTTCACGATCAGAGCGCCGATCTCTTCGATCTCTTCCTTCAACGCCTGGAACTTCGAGTAGACGGTGATGATGACCCCACCGGCCCACTCTTTGATGTCCCACCACGCCTTCATCGCGACGATCATCGTTTCGGCCATCCACTCGCCGGCGTCTTGCAACATGTCCGGCGATTCCTTGATGGCCTTGCCCAACAGACCTGGCAGCGACTTCGCGAACGGGACAACGATGTCGTTCCAGTAGATGTCGAGCCCGTCGACGAACGTCTCAGCGAACCACTTCGCGGTCGGCGCGACGATCCCACCCCAGAACACCGTCAACCCGTTGACGACGTGGCGTCCGATCCACGACCCGGCCGACTCGAGCCGTTCGGGGCTTTTCTCGATCTCGTCGTGGATCGAGTTCGGCATCGTCTCGTGGAGCCACGGCTGGATCTCGGTGTGCCACGCGTCCTTGAACCCTTGGAGCACGGAAGTGAACGCCAGCGCCGCCCACTCGGGGATCTTCGTCGCCAGGTACGAGAACGCGTCCTCGATCTTGTCTGGCAGCGTTCCCGTCAGCCACGGGTAGATGTGGGTGTCCCACACTTCCTCGGCGGCGTCCTTGATCGTCGTCCACGCCTTGATCGCGGCGGCCTTGACTTTGGGCCACACCCACTCCCACGCGTCTTTCATGAGTTTCGGGAGGGTCTCGGTGATCCACGGCCAGATCACGTCGTCCCACACCGTCTGAGCGGCTTCCTTGATCGCCGGCCAGATCTCGACCCAGATCGCGTAGAGGCCGTTCCCGATCTCCTTGAACCCCTCGAGCCACTCGCCTTCCTTGAACAACGCGATCGCGTTCTTAAAGTGCGGCATCGCGTTGTCGATGCCCCGCTGGATCGCCTGCCACACCCCGTCGATCGCCCCGCGGAAGTCCTCCGAGTTCTTGTAGAGCTGGTAGAGCCCGAAGCCGACCAGGCCGACCAGGGCGAGAACAGCGCCGAACGGAGAGATCAGGAACCCGATCCCGGTTGCGAGCATCGACACGGCGTGGATGAGGAACCCGGTGATCTGCAAGAACGGGCCGAGAGCCGCAACCGCCGCGATCGCGTAGAAGATGAACTTTTGCCACTTCGGGTCGAGATTCGCGAACGCCAGCGCGGTCCGTTCGATGAAGTCGAACACAGGTTGGAGCGACACGAGGAAGTCATGCACGATCGGCAAGAGCGCGGTGCCGAGCTGATCCTTGACAGCCCGAACCCTGTTCCCGAACATCTCCATCTTCGACTCGTAGGTGTCGTACCGCTTTTCGGCCTCAATCCACAGCGGCGACGACAACGGGTCGTCGATCGTGGTGTTCCACGCGTCGCGGGCGCCTTCCATCGCTAGGCGCAGATCGTCGGAACCCTGCGCCAAACCGACCGCAGCGCGGCGCATCCTGAGGGTGTGCCCGAACCCTGACTCGTCCACGAGGTTCTTTATGTCCTCGCCCTTTTCGGCGAGCTTCGTCAGCCCCTCGAAATAGCGGGTGAACGCTTCGCCCGGGTCGACCTCGAACAGCCGCTTCCAGTCGTCGGCCGCCATCCCCGAGATCTTCCCCCACCGTCTGAGGGCCTCGTCCGCCGAGATCTTTGTCGAGCCGCCGATCTTCACCTTCCGCCCCATCACGGCGTCGTGCATCTTTTCCGCGATGCGGCCGATCGACGTGCCGCCCTCTTCCGGTTGGATACCGACCGCCCGGGCCGTAGCGGAGATGGCCATCACGTCGACCGGCGAGAACCCGATCGGGGCGATGTAGCTCGCGAGGCGCTGCGACAGGTGGAGCAGCGTGTTCTCTGTCGTCGCCAGGTTGTTACCCAGCCACGCGATCGCGGCGCCGTACAGGTTCGCCTCGTCGGTGCCGGACTGCATGATGTTGATGAACTGGCCGAGCCGCTGCGTCGCCTCCGGGCCGATGATGTCGGTCGACGCCTGCAACTGGGCGACCGTGTCCGTGAACGCCAACACGTCCTCGATCGGGACGCCCATCTGACCGGCGACCTCAGCGATCTTCGCTAAGTCCTCGAACCGCCCGGTCCGCACCTTCGACAGATCGACAAGTTCCTTGCGGAGCGTCGCGTACTGCTCGACGGTACCGTCGACCGTTTTCTCGACGCCGGTGAACGCCGACTCGAACGACATCGCCGTCTTCATCGCGTCGGTGGCCAACGCGACGAGCGGAACAGTGATCGCGCTGGTCAACCTGACGCCGGCCCGTTCGACCTTCCCAGCGAACCTGTCGATCGCCCTGTCAGCGTCTTGGAGGCCCTTGCCCCATTTGTCGGCCTTCAACTGGAGCGTGCCGTAGAGGGCGGCTACCGCGAACCCGCCACCTGAGATCATCTACGGTCACCTCTTGCTCGTTTTGGCTTCCTTCATGGCTTGCTCATGCCGCCACGCTTGGAGTTCGTCGTGAGCTCGCCACTCCGAGATCTCCGACGCCGACATGCGCCGCCCGAGCTCGGCGACAGTCATCCCCAACCGCTCAGCGAGGATGAACAGATACTCACGACTCGGGTTCCGCAGGAAACTCGGCCTTGGCGTCCTCCACGGCCGCCTGGTCGAGACCGGACAACTTCCCGGCGAGGGTCATCATCTCCGACACCATGCGGCCCGACTTGTTGCGGAGCACCAGAATCGTTTTCGAGTCGAACACCGGTTCCCCGGCGCGGGCGTGGCCTGGCGGGTAGATCACCGCGCGCGACAGGACGTACTCGGTTGCTTTCAGAGCGTCGAGTTTCCCTGAGGCGTCCGTGCATTCGGTGTTCATCCGAGCGCTCGTTTCCGCGTCCATCTCCGTGATGATGACCGTGATCCCGTAAGGCTCCATCTGGAACGGTTCGGTGTCGAGATCGGCGGTCGTGTTCCGCAGCAGATCGACGAAGTCTCGAGTGTCGAGCCCCTCGCCTACAGCGGAGGTTTGGTGGTTCACGGAAGCAGCGTCGGACACGGTGGTCACGTCTTTCTTTCGGGGGGCGCCGGGCACGGAGGCCACTGGCGGCGCCCCATGTGGCTCAGGTGTGGATCGTGGACGTTACCGCCCCGGAGATTTGCCACGAGAGGTCCATCGACACCTTGTCGCCCACGGGCGACGCGACGTTGAAGCTCGTGATGACGATCGGGGCGGTGATGAGGGTGTTCCCCGCGACTGTGGAGTGCGGCGACCAGCGCAGCGTCGGGTTCGTTGACGCTCCCCACCACGACGACCCGGACAGGATGCGCTCGTACGTCGACGCGTAGATCCCAGACGCGGACCCGCTGCCGTCGCCGAGAGCGGCGATGTACGCCATCGCGCCGTCCCCGTAGACCGTCACGTCGGCGGTGTTCATGGTCCGGTCGATCGAGCTGTCGCTCAGCCCGGAGGACAGGTTCAGAGTCGTGCCGCCGGCCGAAACCAGCTTGAGGACAGTTGTGCGACCTGACTTGAAAAGGACAGCCATGGCTCAGTTCCCTTCGGTTAGCTGTTGGTGTACGGCGCGGTCGCTACGAGGACCGTGACGCTGGTGCCGGTGAACGGTGCGACCGTGTTCAAGCGCACCATCTCTTTGATCGCCCCGGTCGACTCGATGATCTCGGACCCGATCGCTGAGACAGCGGTGAACGTGTGCAGATCCGCCCACGCGGACCCCTCCGACGAGTGCTGAACGACGAACGACGCCGAGGTGACATCGTCGACGATGACGTGGAGATGGGATCGGGCGCCGCCGGTCGAACCGGCCCCGGTCGGGTTCAGAGTGACACCGGTCTGCGCTCCGGTCGCCGTGATCGCCCCGTAGTGGGTGATGACACCGGGCCACACACCGGAGCTCGCCTGGATCGAGATGTCCGTGGCGACGATGTCCGCGACAGGCGCCGACACGTTGTACCCGGAGATGACACCGGCGGCGAGGCGGGCGGTGCGCCCGTCGGTGAAACCGCCGTCCATGCACAGCGTGATCGGCCGCTGAGCGGTCGAGCCGAGCTCGTCGCCGAACACCGAGTCAACGCGGTCCGTGGACCCGTCGTGCATCCCGGTGAGTGTCACAGTGCCGTCGTCCATGACCGCCTGGTAGGCCATGAACTCGTCGCCGTACGCTGTCACGTCGGCGGTGTTCATGGTCCGGTCGACGGTCGCGTCGTTCAGGACGGACGACACGTCGTAGGAATGCCACACGACCTTGCTGTGGCGTCCAGAGTTGAATCGCGGTGCCATCAGTCGTCGCTCCCTGTGCTTGCCGAGGTGCCGCTGTCGACACGCGACAAGATGCCCTGGTCGACGTACGACGCAGCGATACGAGCGGGGAGTCCCTTGAACGAGTCGGTGTCGATCACCGCTCCCGGCTCGAACCGTGTATCACGGGCGCCGAAGTTGCAGCCGACGTTCACTCGGTACTTGGGCACCGTCACCTCCCTTGGGTGTAGCCGCTCCCGTGGCGTCCCGGCCACGGGGGGCACAACAGAGGGGACGGTGGGATCGGCAGGCTAGGCCACTCGATCGCTTCTAGCCGCGATGATAGCCCGGGTCAGGTCGCGCCGACTGTCGCGACCATCGCGACCGCCACGTCGATGTCGTACGTGACCCACGTCTCACACAACAAGCTGCTCCCCGGCACCGAACGGACGATCGTCGCCCGCCCATTCGACGCGTTCATCACGTGCCACTGGTACGTGGCCTGCGCCCCGGTCGCTTTCACAGCGTCCACGCCGCAGGGTGTGTGGCTCAGAATGCTCCACCCTTCGATGTCGGCGGCCAGGGCGAGCATGTCTAGATCCACGGGTGAACCTCATGGTTGGTCGACCGTCACGTCGATTCGGACAGGGTGCGGCACTTCCGGCAGCGGTACCGCCACGGCGTCGTGACAGCCAACGCCCACATCGTGTGGCAGGTCGGGCAGCGCGGTTCGATGACGAGCCGGTGCGTCCCGGTGGACTCTGTGGACGGCGCCCGAACCCGCGCCGATCCGTACACGTCGCTGTTCACGGCCCCGTAGCCGACGCGACCCGTTCGGCGTAGAAGATCGCCGTGTATCGGGCACGCCCTCGAGCGTCGTCGGTCATCTGTTGCGGGCCGACCTCGAGGCCGGCGTCAACCCATCGGCGGCCAGCGAGCGTCGACCCCGCGGCGGCTTCGACAGCGACGTGGATGTCGTGCATGAGGCGGCGCGCGTTCAGAGGGACAGCTATCGACGCTCCAGCGGACCCGTCGGGGAGCGTCGACCGGGTCACGGCAATGAACCGGGACCGCTCGTGGACGATGTACGTGCTCCCGTACATTCTGACAGGCGGGTAGGACATGTCTTCGTGGACGAACGCCGCCGGGCCGGTCGTCTCAGGTACGTGCCCAACGAACAGGTTCGTGCCCGCCGCCAGCCGGGTCGACATCGACGCGATGTGCGCCACGAGATCCGCTGCCGGGTCGCCTGCCGTCATGCGAAGAACACTCCCATTGGTCGCACTGACCGGGCGACCTTCGCGATTTCGTCCGAGACGCCAGCGGCGAGACGTTTGCCGGCGTCGCGAGCCCAGATGTCGATCCCCTTCTTCAAGAAGTAGGGGCCCGTTCCCGGTGTCGTGTAGTTGAGATACTGCGTTTCGTGCTGCGTCTGCGCGTACTTGCTCGCTGGCGACGACGGGTCGCCGTACCCGACGATCAGGGTCCAGTCCTGCGACTGGAACAAGCCGCTGCCGAACAGGCCGGCCTCTTTCTCGACGAACACGTACGCGGAGTGGCGGAGCTCGCCGGTCTTCATCGGGGTGAGCGGGTCGGACAGCGCGATGATCTCGCGGCCCGCTTTCTCCATCACCTTGCGGGTGTCGACCTTGGTCGCCAACGTGAGCATCGCTGCCCGCGCTGTCCTGACCGACTGCGCGTCGAGTTTTAGTTCTGCCTCGACGCCGGCCACGGCGTCACCTGCCCGTCTCGCCGAACCGGCGCGACACCTGGCCCGGGTTACCGAACCGCACCCGCTCGTGGTCGATACCGGAAAGGTTGTAGAACTGTTCGACGGTGACCGCCGGGGGACTCGTCCCGTCGGGGAGCGTGAACCGGTGCTCGGTGGAGTGGGCGACGGTCGACTCGATCCACGCGATATGAAGCGGCACGTAGTTGTCGCCGTTGTGGTCACGGAAGAACGCCCGCTGATAGGACACGCGGGCTCGGTACGTCGACCCGCCCGTCGACCATGTCGGACGGCCGTACACGTCTCTGGTGGACGGGCCCGCTGTCGAGATGACCACCGTCTGTGTCAGCAGGGGGCGCAGACTCTTGTCCATCGGGTCACATCCCGCAGTCGGCGAGGTTGACGGTGTGCATTGTCTTGCATCGCTGGCATTGCACGGTCACGAAACCGACCGACTCGTACCCCGGGTCGACTCGGGCGACGAGCCGGTTACACGTCCCGCGCCCGCCCGTGGCGCCGCACCGCAGCCCGCCGGTGCTGGTGTACAGCATCGTCCCGACCGCTCGCAACGCCATCGTGTGCATCGTCTACGACCCTTCGTTTGTCATGATCCCGCGGTAGATCGTGGGATGGTACAGGTCGGTGTTCGCCAGGATCGTCGCTCGAGCGGACTTCGACAGGCCACCAGCGGCGATCCCGGCGAAAACGTTTGCCAGTTTGTTGTCGCGGAACCACGCAGCGAGCTGACGGAACCCGGTCGACCGGTCCGCGTAGGCGACGCGGAGGTCGCCCACCTCGAGCTCGGTCGCTGACCGGTCGAAGTCGGCGGCGATGCGGGTGGCGCACATCGACGCCGCGTCCCACACCGACGAGGTGAGCGTCAAGAACGCTGTGATCTCTTCGTCGGAGATGAGCTGGTCGTCCTGGTCGGTGTCGCCGATCATTGCCCGCACCAAATAGAGGTCGCTGCTGGACGGATCACCGTACGTCCACGAAGCGCCAACGATCGCCATCAGGTCACTCGGCCTCTATGTAGACGTGAGCGATGACGGACCCGCCGACGGATGCCGCCGCTGCGGGTGCGTCCAACCGGACCCGAGTCACGCCGGTCGGGGCGGTCGACCTGATGACGACCTCGCCCGCGGTCGACGACTGTGTGGTGGCTGCCGCACCGAGGTTCGCCCACTGCCCGGCGTAGCCCACGTCGCCCTGCAAACGGAATCTGGCGCCGGTGGTGACAGCGACGTTCGCTGCCATCACCCATGTTCGGTGCGCCCGCCCGTCGTCAGCGACGAAGATCTCCACGGATTGCCCCGTCGTGTCGGTGTCAGTGATGCGGAGGATCGGCATGGCTACATCGTAGGTGGCGTCACGACGACGCGTACTTCGGTCGCACAGCGAACGCCCCGCCGGTGCTGACGGTCACCGCGCCCGTCGACTTGAAATGGTACGTCCACCTGCCATGCTGCGACGACGACGGGACCACGTCGTACTGGTATTGGCCGGTCGACGTGACGGTCAACGCGGTCGACGAGGTGGACGTGGAGACGGCAACGATCGCGGACCCGGCGGGCGGGTTGATGATGAGCTTCGAGTCCGAGTTGGTGTATCCGGCTGTCGTCCCTGTCGTCCCGGCAGTCGACTGGATGACGAAAGAGAACCGGACGGTGTCTCCGACGGAATGGGCGGTGGTGTTGGTGGGCATGTCGTCCTCGGGGCTATGTCGATGTGTCTACTGCGTGTCCCGCGCCGTTGCGTGACCCGGTGACCGAACCGGCGCCGCTGACCGTCGAAACGGCGCCCCCACCTCGGCGGAGAGTGGTGATGGCCATCCCGGCGTTCCCGACGGTCGCTGTGGCGGCACCGGCCCCGACGATGGAGGTGACGATCCGGGCCAAACCGACCGTCGGGGTGCCTGCCGTGTCGGTGACGGTCGCCGAGTCGACAGCGGCGAGCGCCGCGGCGAGAGCGGAAGTGTCGGTGACTGTCGCGCTGTCCGACGCTGCGATCAACACGACCGTGGGGACACCGACCGTGATGTCGGAGCTCGACGTGACCGTCCCCGAGTCCGTCGCGGGTACCGCCGCCCCCAACGCCAGCGACGTGAGCGTCGTGAGCGCTTCGGCCGACGCCAGAGCGGCGACCAGGGCCACAGCGTCGGACCCAGTGAACGTGTCGACGCCGTCCACGGAGACGGTCACCGACGCCGTTTCCGCTACCGCGACGGAGTCCGACGCTGTGATGTACTGGCCGACGGACACCGACGACGAATCCGCGACAGCCGCAGAGTCCGACGCGGCGATGTTCTGTGTTTGGGCGACCGACGACGTGTCGGCGACCGCGGCGGAATCGGCGCCGACAACATCGACCGAGATCGACGCTGTCTCAGCGACCGCGAACGCGTCGGACCGGGCGAACAGTTCCCCAGCTTCGACATCTGACGTGTCCGTGACAGTCGCCGAGTCGGTCGACACCAAAGCGGCGGCGAGCTGCGTCGCGTCGGACGCTGCGCCGCTGTCGGTTCCGGCGGTGTCGGCTGTCGCCGAAGCTGTGTCGGTCAGCGCCGCCGAATCTGTGACGGACAGACCGACCGCCCGGTCGACGACCGTCGCGCTGTCGAACGATGCCACGTCGACGGCGACGACAGCGGCGTCGATGGTTACCGTCGAGTCGAACAGCAGGACATCGGCAGCGTCGTCCGCTATCGCGGTGAGCGACGACAGGGCGTCGGTGACAGCCGCCGAATCGGAACTAGCCAGAGTGTCCGCTGTGGCTAGTTGACCGGTGTCTGCGGTGGAGATGCCATCTGCCGCTGGCAGGGCGGCAGACAGTGACGTGGCGGCGCTAGCGGACGCAGAATCGGACGCTACGACAGCGACAGAGATGGACGCCGAC
>JAAOEI010000424.1_pt1 | contig 16416 bp, 13 predicted proteins | sample 7059261 | NCBI WGS metagenome assembly JAAOEI01 (sample SAMN14008812, study PRJNA610033) | viral metagenome | isolation source: viral particles filtered from seawater | place: China: Hangzhou Bay, Yangshan Deep Water Harbour | collected 2017-10-31
TGCCCGTGATCATTCACGACGTTGCTAGTGGCATTCAAGTTCAGAAGGGCATCGTGAGTGATTATGTCGGTTCAACGAAAACAGTAACGCTCGACGCAGATCCTGGCATTTTTACGTTTGCCGCAACCGACAACGTATCCATTTTTATCGGTGACGCGCTCAACCCGACGGCTAGGGCCAACATTGAATCGGCAGGCGATAATTACTCGGCTACAAGAGGATTAACTGGCACAGCGCTCCCAGCAGCAGCGGCTGATGCGGCGGGTGGCGTGCCAATCAGTGACGCAGGCGGGCTCGACATCGACGCGCTGAATACGAATGTGTCTGCAATTCTTTCCGACACTGGAACAGATGGCGTGGTCGTGGCATCAATCAATGCGTCCGCGATCACCGCTACAGCCATCGCGACAGATGCGATCACCGCCGCGAAAATCGCAGCTGGTGCGATTACCGATACGGAATTTACCGCGACCGGTTCCGGCCTCAGCGTGATCATTACGGATCTTGACGACATCAAAGGCACGGCATTTGTGAAAGATACGCATAGCCTCGTGAATGTCGAGGGCTATGTCGACATCCTTGACGATGGAACAAGCGGCAACGCGAAAATTGCAACGGACGTTGCAGCGGTGCTGGTCGATACGGCGGACATGCAACCGAAACTGGGCACGCCTGCGGCTGACCTGAGTGCCGACATCGCGGCAGTCAAAACGGACACCGCAAATATCGAAACCGACACGCAGAACATTCAGTCCCGCATCCCGGCGGCTCTGGTGTCCGGAAGAATGTCGAGCGACATGGTGGCGCTCAGTGGCAACACCACCGCGGCGGACAATCTCGAAGAGTCCGCGAAAGGGATCATCAGCGGCTCGACCAGCGGCACGCCGACGACTACGACAACGGACACCGACTTGACGGGTTATCTGGATGACGAGCTGATTGGCCGCGTGATTGTATTTACTGGCGGCACCGCTGCCGGGCAAGCGTCGGACATCACCGACTATGCGTCGACCAACGGAGTGGTGACAATGACGGCGCTGGCGACCGCGCCCGCGGCGAGTGACACCTTCGTAATTGTCTGATGGCGCAGGTCACCCGCTTAGGGCTACACGGTGGCCCACGCGGGCTATATGGGTCGTTCGCCGGCAGGTCTGAAAATGTCGTCACTGCCGAAGCCGTCACCACAGGCGGCGGCACATCAAAGCGTAAACGCAGAGGCCGGTATCCAAGATGGGTGCAGGTAGACGGCAATCGCCACCTGGTTCATTCAGCGGAAGAAGAGCGCCAACTGCTAACCGCGTTTCTTGACCGCGCGAAAGACGCTCTCAAGGCCGCGCCGCCGGCAGAAAAACAAAAAGCACGCGTGCGCGTGCAGAAACTTGAAACCCGAGTTGAAGCGGTGCAGTCGCGCGAGGAGTCGTGGCTGGATCGCCTCAAGGCGGAGGACGATGAATTAATTTTATTGCTGTGAGAATCGGTGATGGGACAATTTCAAAAATTACCGGCTATGGCGGTCGATGTCGCAAACAAGTGCAGGCCAAAAGAGCTGACGAAAAAGCCGCAGAATACGGAATTCAGTGAGCAGGCGTTTTATCTCGCCTGCGCAAAATTCGGCGTTGATCCGAATGATGCGATGGCGGAATTTTTCACGATGGATTCCGACGACCTGAGTGAGAAAGAGCGCATCCAGCTGCAGCATACGAAAGCGACACTGGCCGCGCGCCTGATGGATAAATTTGTACCGGGCAAGAAACCGATTGACCCGGTTGCCGCAACGGAGAACAAGTTCGAGCTGACCTGGCGCCCCAGTGAAGACAATTGAAATCGATTATGCGCCGCGGCCTCTGCAGTTATCAGCGCACAATCGAAAAGAGCGCTTTGCTTTGCTGGTTTGCCATAGGCGATTCGGCAAAACGGTTTTCGCTATCAACGAGATGGTGCGAGGCATTGCGCAGTGTCCGCTGAAAGACCCGCGGTTCGCTTACATCGCGCCACTGTACCGTCAGGCCAAGGCGGTAGCATGGGACATGCTGAAGCTCTACACCCGGCCTATCCCGGAGGTGAAGTACAACGAGTCTGAGCTGCGCGCAGACTTACCCAACGGTGCGCGCATAAGTCTGTACGGCGGTGACAATCCTGACTCGCTTAGAGGCATCTATCTCGACGGCGTGGTGATGGATGAATATGCGCAGATGAGCGAAAGGCTGTGGCCTGAAGTCATTCGCCCAGCATTAGCAGACCGCAAGGGCTGGGCCGTTTTTATTGGCACGCCGCAGGGCCATAACAGTTTTTTCGAGCTGCACGAGAAGTTCAAAGACGACCCAGACTGGTACGTAAAAACCCATCGAGCCAGCGACACGGGCTATGTTGAGGCGGATGAGCTTGAGGCTGCGCGCAAGCAGATGTCCGAGGAGCAGTACGCTCAAGAGTTCGAGTGTTCGTGGACGGCAGCGATCCAGGGCGCTTATTACGGTAAGCTGCTGGAAGACGCGGCACACAAGCACCGGATCGGGAAAGTCGAGCACGATCCCGGCCTGCTGGTCGAGACGTGGTGGGATCTTGGCATTGGCGATCCGACGGCGATCTGGTTCGCGCAGCGCAATGGCCCGCAGATCCAACTTATCGACTATTACCAGGCGACCGGTGAGCCGCTGTCGCATTACGTGAGAGTGTGCGAGGAGAAGGCGAAGAAGGGCGGCTGGAACTGGGGTGACTTTGTCTTCCCGCACGACGTCAGGCAGCGCAGTCTCGACACCGGCAAAAGCCGCGTTGAGACATTGCGCGAGCTTGGGATTGAAGCAGAGATCGTCGTGCAGCATCGGATCGAGGACGGCATCGAGGCCGTTCGCAGAATGCTGCCTAACTGCTGGTTTGACGAAATGCACTGCCGCGCCGGAATCGATGCGCTCCGGCAGTACCGGACCAGCTACGACGACAAGCTGCGCACGTTTCGGCTTCGCCCCGTTCACGACTGGTCATCTCACGCGGCGGATGCGTTTCGATACGGCTGCATGCACCGACCAACATCTCAAGGCTGGGAGCCGATTGCGTACAGCAACGCGGGGATCATTTGAATATGAACATTGCACAGGCGTACGAATTCAAAAAAATGCGCGAGCAGCTGCGTGAGTTGAAGCAGCGAATTGAGACGCTCGAGGAAATTGAACATGGCGAAAAGCAAAAACGGCCTTACCGACGATCAAATACTCGCGATCTGCCAGAGCGAGATTGAATCCGCCGCAGGCTACCAGAGCAGCGAGCTTTCGAATGAGCGCTCGGCTGCGATGGATTATTACCTGGGCGAGCTGTACGGCGACGAACAGGAAGGCCGCAGCAGCGTTGTCACCCGCGAGGTTTTAGAGACAGTCGAGTGGTGCATGCCGTCCCTGATCCGGATCTTCACGGATCAGGAAAATTGCGTCGTGTTCGACCCCGTGGGTCCTGAAGACGCGCAGCAGGCAAAGGATGAGACGGCATGTGTTAACCATGTCTTCTGGAAACAGAACCGTGGATTCTACAACTTGAGCACGGTCATCAAAGACGCGCTGTTGTCAAAAACCGGGATCCTAAAAATCTGGTGGGACGACTCCGCCGACACTGAGCGAGAGGAATATTCGGGGATTAACGACCAGCAGCTGGGCGCGTTAATGAACGAGCCCGGCGTAGTGCGCGAGATGCTCGAGTATGAGCTGGATGAGGACAACACTCACCGCATTACATTTATGACAACCTGGTCAAAGGGCAAGGTAAAAATTGACGTTGTTCCGCCAGAAGAATTCGGCATTAGTCGCGAAGCCAGAAGCCCGTACGTGGAAGACGCTAATTTCGCGTATCACCGCACCAAAAAGACGTTTTCTGAATTGGTCGATATGGGCTACGACGCAAGCGTGATCCGCACGCTTCCAACCAACGACGACGTTGATACGCAGGAGAGACTGGCGCGCCGATACCTCACTGATGAAGAGGAAAGTCTGGACTGGGCTGACGATGAATCGATGCGCAATTACTGGATCACCGAGGCGTACGTCAGGCTGGACCGCAACGGCGACGACCGCGCAGAGCTGCTGCAGGTAGTGATGGCCGCGGGTGCGTATTCGGGATCGAGCGCGCGTCTGTTGTCCGTTGAAGAAGTGGACCGCATGCCATTTGCGACTGCCACGCCGATCCTGAGAACGCACACGTTCTACGGGATCTCCATGGCAGACCTGACGCTGGACCTGCAGCGCATTAAATCCGCACTACTGCGCCAGCAGCTGGATTCGATCTACCTAAGTAACAACAGCCGCATCGCGGTCAATGACCGACTTGTCAACCTGGATGACCTGTTAACGAGCCGTCCTGGCGGCGTGGTGCGATTCAAGTCGGACCAGCCGGCCAGCAATCACATCATGCCCATCCCGCATACGCCGCTGCCGCCGGAGTCTTTCGGGATGATGGAGTATCTCGACGAGGTCAGGAAGCAGCGCACAGGCGTCGGCGATGAAGTGGCGGGGCTGGATAAAAACGCACTCGCCAGCGTGTCTCCAACCGTGGCTGCAATCGCTTTCGACGCAGCGCGCATGAAGATTGAACTGATCGCGAGAAACATCGCGGAGATGTGCCTGGCGCCTGCGTTTTCGATCATTCACGAGCTGATGACCAAGAAGCACGATCATCAGCTGATGCTGCAGCTGAATGGGACGTGGATGGCGCAGAATCCAGGCGAGTGGAAAACCCGACACAACACCAGTGTCAGAGTAGGCACCGGCACAGCAAGCCGTGAGCGTCGATTGATGGCGCTCGAGGCTGTGATGCAGAAGCAGATGGAAGCAGCGCAGGCCGGCGGCATGGGCACCATTGTCATGCCTCATCATCTTTATCAAGCAAGGGCGGATTACGTCGAAGCATCGGGCCTTCACAGCGAGCTGTATTTCCAAGACCCGCGCATGCTGCCGCCGCCGCCGCCTCCGCAGCCTGATGCGCAGCAGGATGCGTTGATGATGAGTGCGCAGGCGCAGATGCTTGAGGCGCAGGTGAAGCAGCAGCGCAATCAGCTCGACATGCAGAAGGCGCAGATGGAGATGCAGCTGAAGATGCGCGAGCAGGAATTGAAGCAGCAGGAGCAGTCGCTCAGAAGCGATCTGGAGCAGATGCGCGCGCACATGACGCAGCTGAAAAATGACAGCGATACCGATACGAAGATCGCAAGCCTTGAGCTGCAAATGGACAAGCAAAGCACGGATCAGGAAATCAAACGTCTGGAGGTCGAGCTTAAGCACATCGCTTCAGAGCGTGACCGCCAGGTCGAGCTGTACCGCACGCAAATCGATGCGCTGACCAAGGTCATGCAGAGTCACGGCGTCAACGCAGATCCTGAAACTGAGGAAATTAAACGCCTTGAACAGGCGGCGCAAAATCAAACGGTGCACCAGACTGCCGAATGGGTGGCTCAGCTCGTCGCAAGCAACCAGGCGCTGGGCGAGGCGATTGGCGCGCTCACGCAAAAGGTTTCAAGTCCGAAAATCATCAAGCGCGACGCGCAGGGGCTGGTGATTGCGATTGGCGACCAGTCGGTCACGCGAGACAAATCCGGGCGGGTGACGCAAGTTGGCTAACCTGCAGGACGAGCGCCGCCGCGGCCAGCTGGCAAAACAAATCATCGACAACCCGCTCTGGGCGGAAGCGAAAGCGACGCTACTCGAGAGCCTGACCGATGCCTGGCGCTCGACGCACCCGAGCCAATCAACAGAGCGCGAGGAAATCTGGAAAATGCTGCAGGCAGCGTCTGCGGCGTTTGATCACGTTGAATCGGTGATGACCACCGGGGAATTGGCTGACAAGCAACTGGAGAAATTGAATGGCTGAGAACGCCCTATCCATTGAGGAACGCATATCCGCCGCACTCGCGCCCGAGATGCCACAGGAAGCGCCACAGGAGCCTGCGCAGGAAGCGCTACAGGAAGCGCCACAGGAAGCGCTACAGGAAGCGCCACAGGAACCCCAGCAGGAGCCTGAAGTGCCGCAGGAGGCCGCGCAGGAAGAAGTTGAGGAAATCACGCTTTCCGAGATGGGCGACCTGGCCGAACACCTCGGGATCGACATGGCGGATCTGTATCAGCTCGCACTGCCTTACACCGATCCGGATGGCAACAGTCAACGCGTCACGCTGTCCGAGCTGAAAGACGGATATCAGGCGAGCCAGAAGGCCCAGGCGCGTGCGCGTGAAGCGCAGGAGCTTCGCGAGAGTCTGCAAAAACAGCAGCAGGAGCAAGCGGAAAGTTTTCAGCGCCAGGCGCACGAGCTGGCGAACTATTTTAATTTTGTTGACCAGCAAATGCAGGCGGACTTCAGCAAGATAAATTGGGATCAACTGCGCGCAGAAAACCCGACGGAGTGGGCTGCGCGCAGGCAGGAAATGCAAGAGCGCGCTGCGCAGGTACAGCTGGCACGCCAGCAGGCCGCGCAGCAATACGACCAGCAGTTAGATTTTATGCGACAGCAGGCCGAGGAGAATTTGAGCCAGCTTGCGCGAAGAGAATGGAACGCGTTGCTGAATGCGTTTCCCAGATGGCAGGACGATGGAGTGCGCCAGGCCGAGCAGGCTGCGATCCAGGAACTGCTTTTAGACGTGGGCTATTCGCCGGAGGAAATCGATAGTGCATACGACTCGCGCGCCATTAGGTTGGCTTATGAAGCGTTGCAATATCGCAAATCCAAACAAGCCGGCGACGTAGCCAAGAAGAAGGTGGTCAAGCTAGGCAAGAAGGTGCTCAAGCCGGGCGCCAAAGTCAGCAAGGCCCAAGCAAACCAGGATCGCGAATCAGCATTACGTGCGAAGCTGAGAGAATCAGGTCACACCGATGATGCGGCTCGTTTGATCTCCATGAGACTAGGTAGGAGTTAACAATGGCAGTCCCTACGGGTACGTACCAGAATTACACTGCCCTCGGCGAGAGAGAAGACCTCTCAGATATCATCTACGATTGACTAAGGTCGTAGTAAAACCCTCTCTGATTGACTTGGAAGTCCTAGCGAGGACGACAGGGCGCAAGCGCTGAGAATGCGCAGCGTGAACGACTGAGCGAGAGGGACTCGCAAGAGTAAGCGACAGTCTGAACTGCCGTATAACGCTTTTACGAAGCGGCAGAGGCGAGAGCCGTAACAAATTGATTAGTCCGATGGACACGCCATTCATGAGCAACGTTGCGCGCGGTAAAGCAAGTAACGTGCTCCATGAGTAAATTTTGCTGCTCATGTAAAACCTCTTCTGATTGACTTGGAAACCCCGGCGGGGGCGACAGGGCGGAAGCCGTTAGTAACAGCACCGTGAACGACTGAGCGAAGAGGGCCGAAAGGCAAGCGACAGTCTGACCTCTTGTATAACGCGACAAAGAAGCAAGAGAGGCGAGAGCCGTAACACAACCGGGCAAACCGATTCACTCGCAGCAGCAGCCGTCAATTCTCAGATTGAAGGCGACGATGCCGCGACTGATACTGCATCACCAACGAACCGCATCGCGAATTACACGATGATTAGCCGTAAGACGCCACGCGTCTCCGGCACGCTTCGTGCGATGGACACAGCGGGACGGCGGGATGAGCTTTCCTATCAAATCAGCAAGCGGGCTCGCGAGCTGAAGCGAGACATGGAAAGCGCACTTACCGGCGGACAGGCAGCAACGGCTGGCTCTGCGTCGAGCGCTCGAGTTCTAGCAGGACTCGGTGCTTGGATTGCGACCAACCAGACGCTTGTTTCCAACGGTGGAACGGCACCGACAACGGGCACGTCGACAGCGACGACCAGCGGGGCTCCTGGAACCAATCAGGTGACAGGCACTGCCGGCACGCTCTTAGAGGCGGACCTTAAGACTGTTATAAGGTCGTGCTGGACCCAGGGCGGCGATCCGGGAGTCATCCTTGCCGGGAGCTTCCCGAAAACCAGCATTTCAGGCCTGACAGGCATAGGCACGCTCTATCGAGATGCCCAGCCTAACGGCGGCCTGAGGCCGGGTTCGATTGTCGGTGCAGCCGATATCTATGTGTCAATGGCACCCTGACGTAGCAATGCGTCAGTGCAAACCGCGTGAATTGCGGGAAGCCTTAAACGGTAATCCGCAGCCAAGCCATTCAGGAATGGATGAAAGGTTCAGAGACTAGGGCATGGAGTCCAGAACGGACGGTAAAGCCCCACGAGCGCGCGGCACCCCACGAGGGTGATGAGATAGTCCGATACTCCGCTTTCGCGGAGGCAGGGATAAAGAGCCCTGCATAACGTTTGCAGATTTTGGCACCCACCAGGTCGTCGCGTCGCGTTTTTCGCAAGCGACGAATGTATACGTGCTCGATTTGGAATTTTGGGCCGTGGCGTTTCTGCGTCCTATCTCCACTGAAGAGCTGAGCAAAACGGGTGATTCCGACAGAAGGATGATCCTTGCTGAGTATACCCTGGAGTCTAAGAACGAAGCGGCGAGCGGAATTCTCTGCTCTGTCCTGACTTCGTAAACCAGCGATTGAGGGGGGCTCCGGCCCCCCTCTTTTTTAGGAGACTGAAATGAAAACGATTAAGACCAGCAGCGGCGGAAAAAAGATGTCGAACCACGGCACGCATTCGCAGGGCAAGTGGATGGCCAACACTGGCACGTTCAGCTCAAAGACGCAGCCGATGCCGAAGTGCCAGACCCACTCGAAGGGAAGTAAAAAGCGTGGCTAAAAGACTTATTGAACGGGATCCGTACTCGCTGACCGAAGTCTGGCACGAGTACGACCCGGTAACGAAAGTGACAACGATTGCTGAGATAAGCGACGTTGAGCCCGTGCTTGAAGGCAATAAGCGCGTTGACCTGATTGGCACGCCTGGTGGCCGGCTGAATGAGTACGAGCGTCAGGGCGTGAAAAAGGAAATGGCGCACGTTGCGCGGGTCCCCAACAACATCATCACCATCTGGAAAAAGAAATACGGCGTTGATGTGTTCAAAGCCAATAAGTGCGACTGGACGTGGAAGCGAATGCGGCAGCTTTTGAATAGCCCGGACTGGCGCTATCTCAGAACCGGGAAAATGCGCATATGAAATCCGGGATTGAGCTGCAAGACATCCATGTCGCATTGGAAATAGGCGATACGGAATTCGCCGCCGGGTTGCTGAAGGAATATTTATTTGACAACCCGCTGTGCGCTAAAGGCTACCATCTGCTCGCGCGATATTTCATAGACATCGAAATGTCCGCGTTTGCCTACCCGGTAGCGAAAGCCGCCGCGGCAGCTGACCCAAGCTGGCGAAATCTGATGATTCTCGGGGCTTCTGAGGCAGTGCTGCAGATGCCAGCCGAAGCCGAGAAAAACCTGAATCGCGCATTAAATCGCATGCCGAAAACCGAGCCGGAAAAGCATAAAGCGATCCTTTACCGCGTTATGTCGTCTGCGGCGGTGCAGGCGTACAAATTCGACAAGGCCGAGCACTGGGCAAAGAAGTCGCTTGCGATTGAAGAGCACCACCAAGCGCACTCCGCCTTGGGGTTTGCCAAGCTGCACCAGCGCCAGTGGAAAGAAGGATGGTGGCATTACGCTTTTCAGCTGGGGCACAACAAGGCCAGAGACAGGCACGACTACGGATTGCCTGAGTGGAACGGCGAGCCGGATGCAAAGCTGTTGGTATACGGCGACCAGGGCCTGGGCGACCAGATTGCCTACATGTCTTCGATCCCCGAAAATCAGATCGCAATAGTCAACACGCATCCAAAGTTATCGAGGTTGTTCGCGAGAAGTTTTCCGAACGCAAAAGTGTATGGCGAGCAGTTCAAAAAACCCGTGAGCTTTGACCACACCGCGGCCACGCATCAGGTATCAATGGCGACAGCGCAAATATGGTGCGAGATGAAACGCCGCGGCAAATACCTCAAACCCTTGCGTGAAAAGACGCTGCAATGGAATGGGCTGATATCCTCAGTTAACCGGTCCCTGCCTCGAGTCGGCATAGCGTGGACAGGCGGGAATGTGGGCTCAGACGGCTGGCGCTCAAGAGACTTGACGCTGGACCAGCTGGAGCCGTTGTTAAGACTGCCGGCGTGCTGGGTGTCGCTCGAGTACCGCGACCGCACCGAAGAACTGGAAGCGTTCGGGGCGAGAACCGGCATTGTGATCCACGATTGGCACTGGGCAACAATTACGCAAGATTACGACGACACCGCCGCGCTGGTCGATTCGCTTGATGCAGTTGTGACGGTGCCAACGACTGCGTACCACCTGGCCGGCGCTTTGGCGGTGCCGTCTTGCGTGCTGGTGCACAGAACACCGCATTTCCACGAAGGCATTGAAGGCGATTGCCCGTGGTGGCAAACGGTCGATTTCGTACGTCGTCCCCATTTCAAATCAGACGCGGAAGCAATTGAGACTGCCGCGCAGTGGGTATTTAAAACGATTAATGAAAATCGGCGTGCTATGTAAGATTTACACAAAATCGTCTTGGGTGATGGAGTGCTTTGACAAGGCAGGGTTCAGGCTGGGGCCGGTAGACCGCGACAATTCTCCACGGTATCCAGCGGGCAGACTTGAGCTACTGCCGCTGTGCAAATTGACTCACGGTAAAAATAAATTTGAGCCTATCCCCAAAACACTGTGGCCAAAAATTGATTTCAGTGAAATCGATGTCGCGAAATGTTTACCCGCCTGGTATCCGTACCTGATGGCGAATGGGTTCAATTACTGGATCGCGCTGACGCGAAATTCAGATTTCGAAGTGCTGGGCTATCCGCACGACATCCACATTCGCGTGGGGAAATGGGATGGGGATGTGTCAATGTTCAAAGAGGTGCTGAAGCGGTGAGAGTTTATATAGGCGTCGATCCACGGTCCCCCGTGTCTTACAACGTACTGCAGTTTTCAATCATGCGGCGCGCGAGCAAGCCGGTCGCAATCGTGCCATTGGTGCTGCCGACGCTGCCAATTAAGCGCCGAGGGCTTACCGCCTTCACGTATTCGCGTTATCTCTGCCCAGCACTGTCCGGCTACCAGGGCGCCTCGCTTTTTCTTGACTCCGATATGCTTTGTCTAGGGGACATCACAGAAGTCTTTGCGCACATGGGCGAGTGCGCAGTGTACGTCGTCAAAAACAAGCAGCGCTTTGAGTGGCCGAGCATGATGCTGTTTAACAATCCGAAATGCCTGACGCTGACGCCGCAGCACATCGAAGACAAAGAGAACAAGCTGCATGATTTTGCCTGGGCGGAGAATGTTGGCGAGCTGCCGCACGAGTGGAATTTTTGTGTCGGGTATGACGAGCCGGATGGCACGCTGCCTAAGCTCCTGCACTACACAGCAGGCGTGCCGGCGTTCCCCGAATGCAAGACGATGGATTTCGCGAACGAATGGTTAAACGAATTCGATGCGATGAATAGCACCTGCTCATGGCTAGAAATAATGGGCGAGAGCGTGCATGCGGAGCTGGTGCTAAATCACATTCAGGAAAGAAAAAACCGATACGGAGGTGTGCATTGATTCACCCCACTGCAGTCATCGATGACTCCGCGGTCATTGGTGAAAATAACGAGATTGGCCCCTATTGCGTGATTGGCCCGCGCGTGGTGATAGGCGACAACAACACGCTGGTCGCGCATGTCTGTATCGGGACACCCGCTCAGCACCGCGGTGACGTGCTGGATGGCGGTGTGAAAATCGGAAACGGCAACACGTTCCACGAGTTCTCTCAGGTACACCGCAGCACCAATCTCGACCTGCCGACAACGGTAGGTAATAACTGCTATCTGATGAAAGGCGCGCATGTCTCGCACGACTGCATCCTTGAGGATGACGTGACGCTGTGTAACGACGCCACGCTGGGCGGTCACACCTACATTATGCGCAACACTACGCTGGGGTTCCTGACGGTTGTGCATCAGAAGCAGGTGGTAGGAAGTTACGTGCAGACAGGAATGGGCACGATTTTCCCGAAATACATGTCAATCGAGCCCGGCAGCGTTTATGCGGGCAACCCGGCGAAAAGGCTGAAGGATAACGTCATCGGCCTCGAGCGCGCCGGGGTTACCGATTTGCGTTCAGAAAATGAACGCTTTCAGGAATTGCGCGCAGGCTGGAGCGGGTACGGCAAACCAAATAACGACAGGGAAACCGCGCGGGCAGTTCTGGCCGAGTACGCCAAGCATCGCGATGGCCGCTTTGACGCGGTGAAATGGGACATTGCGGAAACGGTTAAGCGTTGGCTGCCTGAGCTGGATTGGCCGCAGTTCAAAAGTTTGTATGACCATACGTTCTCGTTCCTTTGGCAGCAGCAGGAAGACTTCGAGAACACGCAGTACGAAATCCGAGACCGCCTGGTACGTCCTGCCATGCACTGCTTTGAGCCTGATCCGCTGCCGGGCGGGAAGAATGTCGCGTGGCTCATACGGCACGCCACAGTGGGCATGTATGCGCCATATAAGCACGTTAGGGCTTTTATTGATGGACAGGTGGCGGACGGCGTGAATCCGTTCGTTTACATCTACGGCAAATATGACGCTGAAGAGCTGCGAGCGTTTACCGAGCAGGGCGTGACGTTCCGGCTGTCTAACGACCCTGCTGAAATTCGCGCGTGGTGCGAGTTTGATGAAATCGGGACGCTGATAACCGAGAGCTATTCTGCGCTGGCGCTGGCGCTGTTCACGATGCGTTGCGCGCCCGTGCAGTTCTATCTGTCTCCCGGTTTCCAATTGTTTGAACCTGCTGATGCGGTCCTCCTCCCGCCGACGCAGATGCACCTGGCAGAAACGACCATTCCGGTAGCGTCTCCCATGCTGTGGGATCATTTATGCAGCGTGGTACCGGCCCAGCCGAAGCCAGGCAAGGTGGTTTTCGGGGTGCTGGGTAGATACGAAAAAATGGACCCCGAATATCTAGCAATGGTCGAGGAGATTTTAGAGCGCGTGCCGGAGGCGGTTTTTTGCGCATGGGGTCGCGGCGAGTTTAACCCGACACATCCCAGGATGAAGGCAATGGGATTTGCTGATCCGCATAGCGTGCTGCCTATCATCGACGTGTATCTCGACACGTATAAGCGCACTGGCGGCATTTCTGTGTGGGAGGCTATGGCGCACCGCGTACCGGTCGTCACGCGCTCATATGCGAGCGTAGACAGCTGGAATCTTTTCAAGCCTCACCTTGTGCATTCCAAAGAGGCTTATATCAACAAAGCGCTTGAGCTGTTGGAGAATCCAGACACAGAACGCGGCCATAAAATAGCTCGAAACTTTTCAGACTATTTAACTGCCGGACAACATCTCAATGAGGTTATCCAGGAATGGCAATCACAACCTACTCGGAGCTTAAGACAGCAATCAGCAGCTGGGCAGTCCGGTCAGACCTGAGCGCTACGGCGCTCGATGAATTTATCGACCTGACCGAGACATGGCTGAAACGTGAGCCGTGCCCGCCTGAGTCTAACGACATCGGCGGGATCCGGGCGGACATTCAAAGGACGACCGGCACGCTCACCGCTTCAACAGCGACGCTTGCGCTGCCGAGTGATTTTCTTCAGGCGTACCGATTCACTCTGACCGCGGAAGCCACGTATACGGTGTTGCAGTATGTGAGTCCGCAGCAGCTGAATATGTTCCACCGCAGCGGCTCAGGCACGCCGCGTTATTACACGATCTCGGACGTGTTTGAATTTGATGTCGCGCCGGATTCTGCCTATGCGTACGAGCTTTCATACTGGCCTTCGGTGACAGCGCTAAGCGACAGCAACACTACCAACTGGGTGATCACCAATTACCCTGACGTATACATGAATGGCTGCATGGCGCACGCCTCGCGGTACATTCAGGACTTCGTACAGGAGGACCGGTGGACTCAGCAATATCGCGTAGCGGCGTGGTCTGCGTCCAACACCTACAGGCAGACCCAGAGAAGCCAGGGGCCAATCACGATCCAAACGGATAGCGCGCGGCCATGAATTTGACCATTGAATTTGGCGAATGGTTGCCAGACCAATCTACACATGCAAACCCAGGCGTGGCGGATGCGAAAAATTGCGCGCCGGCAATCAACGGCTACGGACCCTTTAATGCGCTGGTCACAACGACCGACGCATTAACTGCGTATGCGCGGGGCGCGGCGTCGTTCGTTGATAAAAGCGGGGTAGTCGAGAGTTACGCGGGCGACGCGACTAAGTTGTATCGCCTTGCGGCGGACAGCTGGGCGGACAAGTCGGGCGCGACCTACACTAACGGCACGGACGATTTTTGGCAGTTCGCTAAATGGGGCGAAACCGTTATTGCAACGAATTTCGCAGACGCCGTGCAGACTAAGGCGTTTGGCGCTGGGACTAATTTTGCAGCACTGAGCGGGAGTCCGCCTAAAGCGAAATACATCACGACCGTCAAAAGTTTTGTCGTCCTGGGTTTTTTGAATGACGGCTCAGACCGGCCAAACCGGGTGCAGTGGTCTGGGCAGAATGCGGAAACGTCATGGGGCACCAATCCTGCGACGCAGGCTGACTATCAGGATCTGGTTGGTAACGGTGGCGCGATTAAAGCGCTTTCCGGCGGCGACAATGGCGTTATTTTCCAAGAGCGCTCGCTGTGGATTATGTCCTACACCGGCCCGCCGACAGTGTTCTCGTTCCGCGAAATCCCTGGCCTGGGGACGCCATGCGGGCGCAGCGTGGTCCGATACGGCGACCTGATCTGGTGGTACGGCAATGATGGGTTTTATCAAATGTCCGTTGGCAGCGGCGCGGTTGAGAAAATCGGCGATCAGAAAGTGGATCAATGGTTTTTTGACCGGCTGGAATTCACCAACCGCGTGCGCGTCGTAGGCGCGGTGGACGCGGCCAACTCGCTGGTTATCTGGTCTTTCCCGCAGGGATCGTCAGACCCGGATTTGCTGCTGGTTTACAACTGGGCCATCAAACGATGGTCTTGGGTCGAGCCCAGACTGGCTAACGGGGCTACAACTGGTATTCAATATATATGGTCCGGCTTGTCTCCCGGATACACCCTAGAAGACCTCGACTCAATCTCCAGTGATTTAGACGCGCTAACCGCTTCTCTTGATTCCGCGCAATGGAAGGGTGGTTCGGCAACGCTGTACGCTTTTGACGACAACAAAAAATCTGGCGCGTTTTCCGGTGATGCGTTGGCAGCAATTATCGGTACTGGCGAAATTTCTTCGCCGGACAACGCAATCATTATGCTGAACGAAATCGCGCCGATTATAGAAATAACTGACGCGCCGGCAGGCGGGAATCCAAACAACACCATTACAGTCGATGTCGGGACAAGAAACGCCTTATCAGAAGATGTGACGTGGACGACTGGGCTGGCCTCGAACTCGATTGGCAATTTCAATACGCGCGTAAGCGGGCGTTACGTGCAGCTGAGAACTAATGGCGCAACTTACATGAAACGCGGCAAGGGCTTTGCGGTCACGACGCGCGGCAACGGAGTTAGGTGACATGGCAGAAATAAAAGATTATTCGACGACCGCGGCCAGCAACAATTCGGCAAGTCCGAATGGGATGCCCGAATCGATGGCCCCATCCGGTGTCAACGACTCCTGGCGTGAGGGCATTGCACGCATGGCCAGGTGGTACGCGGACATTTCTGCCACGGTGTCCACGACAGGCTCGAGCGGCACGTATGCGCTCGCCGCAAGCCGCGGAATATCAGCGTACGCGGCGGGTGACGTTTTCTGCTTTGTCGCGAATCACGCAAACACCGGAGCCGCTACGCTCAATGTCGATACGGTCGGCGCCAAGGCCATTGTCACGCCAGTGCAGACCGCGCTGATTGGCGGGGAAATCGTCGCTAACGGAATTTATTGGGTGGCTTACGACGCCAACAACGATACGTTTCAACTGCTGGGGGTAAATGACGTTGTCAACGCCGTGAGAGCAAGCACGATTGTCGTGAGTGACGCCAGCAACGAAGCACTCACCGTCACGCAGAGCGGCAACGGTGGTGCGCTTACGGTCCGCAACACCGGCACAGGCGTATCGCTACTCGTGGAAGATTCCGCAGCTGTAGATGCAAGTCCATTTGTTATTGATAACGCTGGAATTGTCATAGCAGGTCACACTGCATCTGTAGCCGCAGGATTAACTCCCGTTCACCAAGTTTTTGGTGGCGGCACTGGCGCTGGATACGGCGTTAGGCAGTTTGCTGCTGCAGCGACTGCTGGATCGCTTTCATTTTTGAAAAGCCGAAACGCGACTATCGGATCAAACACGATTGTACAGAATGGCGACGCCATCGGCGGAATACGCTTTTATATCGATGACGGTGTGGATTACGACTCACGCGCTGCAGCGATTGTTGCCGAGGTGGACGGCACTCCAGGAGCTGGAGACTCCCCAGGTCGATTAACTTTTTGGGTCACAGCTGACGGTGCGGAAGTCGAAACAGAGCGCATGCGTTTAGACAACCAGGGCAGGTTAACGCATGGGAGCA
>JAAOEI010000426.1_pt1 | contig 16391 bp, 24 predicted proteins | sample 7059261 | NCBI WGS metagenome assembly JAAOEI01 (sample SAMN14008812, study PRJNA610033) | viral metagenome | isolation source: viral particles filtered from seawater | place: China: Hangzhou Bay, Yangshan Deep Water Harbour | collected 2017-10-31
CACGGGCTTCGCTAGCCACGCGTCGTCATTCATCATTCCAAGGGCGGTACGACTTGCTGGAGAGCGAGTGTCTTCTGTTCCCACCCGACACCCATCCACATTGAGCGCTCCGGTTCCGTGCGTCAGCACGTTGTCCGCGATTGTGCCCTCTATGGGTTTCCGAGCTAAACAAATTGGTTCGTTCGCCGGTTTCAATGCGGAGCCGATCCCGCGCCAACCATCCGGAATGATAAACCGCCCGTCGCTGCAGCACCTGATTTGCAAGTGCACACCATCAATCTCAACGATGTAGGTCTTCATAGAAGCCCTCCCTCACATATTCAGCGTGCTTTTCTTGGTGGCACAGCCTGCACAGTGTCACGAGGTTGTCCGGGTGGTTATCAAACGAGATAAAATAGGGCTCCCAATGATGAACTTCTAAACTGTCATCCGCGCCGCACTGCTGGCATTTGTAATCATCGCGGGCGAGAGTAAATGCTTTTGCGGCGGGCCAGTCCCTGCCCCGCGAACGGTATGGACCGTGCTTGCCGCCTTCGACCCATGTGCCATCACCGCCAAGCAAAAGAGAGGTGGCAGCGTTGCGGCAAGATCGAGAGCACATATGCTTGTAGCCACGCGCTTGCGCCTTTGCGATTTCGCTTGAGCGCGTCAAAAATGTGCTTTCGCAGTGCGCGCATTCGACGTGTGTCCAGCGAGAGCGCTTAAAACACTCCCACGAGCAATGACTCGTTGATGGGTTCTTTGGGTTGCGCTGGATGACTGAATTGCATCCAGCGCATTTGTGCTCCGGTCGGTGATACGCCTTGCGACACTCGCGGTCGCAGAATACCTGAGTGCGCACATGTGACGGGGGGCGGACAAGAACCGCTTTACAGTGGAGGCAGTTCACTTCCATTCGATGTTGCCCTCCACGCCCTGCTCGCGAAGCGCGGCCTCGACACGACCTTGCATTTCGAGACGCCATGGATCACGGCTTTTCGCAAACCCAGACCCGTAAATCCATTGAATTTGATCTCTGATCTCAAAGCCCGCATCTTCGATAGCGCACGCCATGCGGTGGTAGGTTCGCGTACCGCTGAACGCAACGACGTGGCCACCGGGCTTCAGAACGCGAAACACCTCCGCCCAGAACTCGACTGCGAACGCCGTCTCGCCAGTATCCCACTTCTTGCCCATGAATCCCTTGGACGCTCGCGCGTACGCGCCAGTCGGTCCATTCGACTTCGCTGGCGCTGCGTTTTCGCTGCCGAACCTTTTAACGATCGACACCAGCGCATACGGTGGATCGGTCACAACGCTGTCGATGGAGTTGTCTGGAATCGCGCGCAGAACGTCGCGGCAATCGCCCTTCCAAAGCTCCACCTTGCCATCAAGGAACGCTTCGGTCTCGATTGATGCCGCAGCTATTGCATCCTCAAGATCGGTTTGGACCGGATCACTCATGCCGCCACCTTCCGTTTCCACACAGCAACGCGGCGGCCATGATTTTCCTCCCGCTGTGACTGGCGCTGGCCGACGACCTCCCACTCGCTGCGTGGGAATGCCGCCATCATAATTCGCCCATCCATACCCTCTATCGGCGGGCACTCCGCCCACACGTCGTCTACTGTCACCTCGCCTCGCTCGTCGGCAATCCGGTGTGCGGCCTCGCGTGCGGCTTTGATCCATCGCTCATGACCAGCCATCCGAACCAAATTATCGGGTGGGGGCAGGCACGGCGGTATCGTCTCAACATGCGGCGGCCGACGCTCGCGAACCATGATGATCACGTAATGAATCGTCATGGTGAAACAGGCGATGGACAGCCAAATCGCGATGTAGATGTTGATGGCGCGCATGATCAGTCGCAGCCTTTTTCGACAAGTCTACGATCGCGATCGTTGACGAAAGCAAAATCACCGTGAAGCCGAGCGGCAGCGGCAGAATACGCTGCGCTTGCCGCTTCTGGTGTGCTAAAGTAGCCAAGATGATACCTGACGCAATTTTTTCGGATAACGGCGCGATATCGATTGTTGACCTTGGCGACGCCTTTAATTCCGACTTGGCTGTGCTTTTTCACTCCCATGTTGCACTGATTTTCCGATGGTGTCGCTAGACGCAGATTGCAAATCCTATTATCGGTTCGGTTGCCGTTAATGTGGTCCACCTGATGGACCGGCCACGTGCCGTGCACGTAGAGCCACGCCAAACGATGCGCATAGTAAGTCCGGTTTCGTATAGATATTTGCAGATACCCTTTTGAGTTCTTGGCCGACAACACTTGGCCTGTGCGACGACTACTAAAAATGCCAGTCGCAGCGTCGTAGTTGACGATCCCGCAAACTTCTTGCTGGTCTGGTAGAAGCCTCATCACTCGCATCCCTTTCCGACTTTTCCGCTGTCGCGCGCGTCGACGAAATCTCGCCAATAAACCCAGCCATTGGGACACCAAAATCCCCACCTGCGGATTGATGGACCAGTCAGAAACAGCGTACGCGCGCCGGGTTCTGGCACAATCATGCGATGCGCAAATGCCGCCCTGCGAAACAACATCGCGCCGGGCTCGACATGCCGCTTGCGCTCAATCACGATACCGTCAACTCGCTCCAAATAGATTTCGTCCATCCGGCCACGCAGCGACAGCGACACGCTGATCCACGGATGGCAGTGACACGCACGGTCATCGTCGTCCTTGTGGAACTCGTGCAGATATATGTTGCCGAATGGGTTGCGCGGGATGACCCACCAGCGCCGCAAATACGGATCGGACCTGTCTCCAATGACGAAGTCCGGATATCGGCGGTCGATCAAACGATCAGCCCAACCGTCGATCTTGCGCGCGAGCCAGCGCGTGAAATCGTTGTTGATTGGCATAGGCTCCCCTCGGACCTACCGGACAACGCAAGCACACATCATAATCTAGTGCAATTCGCACCACATTGCAACACGGGCCGATCCGCATCAACCGGCCCGTGTCGCTTCCGCTTACTGCATGCCCGGCACAGAGAAACGATAGCTCAGACGCGCCATCGCAGTGTGCATGTCCGGCTGCAGACCGATCCCGATCGAGCCGCCGCCGCCCGCGATCAACGGAACATCGACACGATCAAACTTGGTGTAGCGGTACTCGGCAGACAGCCGGATGTTTTCGGCGATCTCCACGGCAACGCCGCCGCCAAAAGTCCAACCTTCGAGCGTGGGTACGGCGAAATTGCCGCCAGCCGCGCCGAGCACGGTCAGATCACTCGTGTCCATGCGCGACCAGCCGACGAGGCCATAGACCAGCGTCGATGGATTGACGAGTAGACCAGCGCGACCGCCGACGGTCCACATGGTGTCCAGATCAATTTTGGCAATGGGATTGATCGCACCGAAGCCGATCGTGCCCGCCAGCGGCGATGTGATTTCCATCGACTGGGACAGCCACGAGTAGTCGCCGAACAGTCCGAACACGAGTTGGTTCATTTGCATGTCGCAACCGGCGTGCGCGCCGATATTGCCGCCCTGGGAAGACAGCGGCAGGTCAAGAGCCGAGCCACTGACGCCGCCACCGACGACATTGAGCGATGCGTCGTGGTGAGTGGCGCCGTAGCCGGCGTGAATGCCGAGATAGCATCCCGTCCACGACGGTTTGCCGTCTTTGGCCGACGCTGCCGGAGCAAAAAGCAGCAAAGCCGCCGCCATTGTCACAATCAATCTTAGCAGTCGCATGTGTAGTCTCCTGGTTGATGATGTTTGGGACGCACACGCAACTCGAACATTGCTGAATTTGCTCTATGGCTGGCGTTTGCGGAAGCCGCACCCTACCCTGCCATCATGTTTGATTTTCCCGTCTGGCGCGAAATTTGGGCCAGCAAATGAGGTTCCTTGAGCACCTTGGCAATTTGCTGCTCGGTCAGTCCGGTCTGCCGTGCGATGCCGGCAACCGAAAATTTCCGCACCTTGCGCAAGTGTCGAATGCGATCCTTCATCTCGGCCGTCATCAGTGCATCCCCGCAATAATAGTCAACAGGAACACAACGCAACCGACTGCAACTACATCGTGCGCGCGATCTCGCATCCGGTTAATCATGCTTCACCTGTCCCTTGTAGATTTCCTCCAATCCCAATTCGGCGACAACGTCGGGGTGCACGATCGTCTCGTCGTGTCCTGGCGGCGCCCCCAACTCCCACCACGGCCACGTGCCGTTTGGCTTTAGCGTATCAATACGCCGACGCCAGTAGTCGGAGTTTCTCCATCCCAGACCGCCACCATCCCCACACCCTGCCGTTCGGCGATGGGCCATGCTCGTCGCCGTCGGTCACGCCAGCCAAATCCAAAAGTTTGGCCAGCACGTCGCCCATGCGACTGTCGGTGCTCAACAACCGCTCCATGTCGAGCCGGAACGGTTTCTGACCGGGCTTGGGAGGCGTCCGGCCGGACAGAAACGGGTCCTTGCCAATGGCGCGCAAGGCCAATCGAAAATTCTCAATCCCGCCGATATCGTCGATCCGTTGCAGCAACCGGCGTGTGCGCGGCTCGGTACGCGCCTCGCACAACGAAAACCCCCAATGCGCAGCGGCTTTGTTGTAGAGCGAATACGCCTGATCTGCATCGGCAGCGCGCTTAGCGTTGTCGTTGGCTGTGCGTTCAGCACGCAACCGCTTCGATTGCTGCTTGGCGGCAAACTGCTGGAATGCCTCGGCGCGCGCAGGGTCTGCCAGTTGGCGCAGCATGTCGAGTTGCATCTGATCGATACCCATCGAAGCCAGAATTTGATCCTTGTCGATGGCTGGCGGCTCCGGCGTCGCAGACGCTGGTGCCGCAATACTAGAATCTATTTGTTCCCTTGTACCTTTGTATAATTGTTCTTCCTTATATATGTTGCCCTTCGATTGCCCTTCGATTGCCCCTTGATTGCCGCTCGATTGCCAATCCGATTGCCCTTGTGTATAGTCAACAGCCTGATATTTGCTGTAATTACAGATAGTTATGATGTTGGCTTGATTGCCGTTTTGATTGCCGCGCTGAGGCTTGGTCTGAACATTGTCCGGACTCACCGTAGTTCTTGAAATCATGCCGTCGGTTTCAAGCTGCGCCAGGAACCAGCGAACCGTTTTTGGCGTCCAATTCCAACGACTTGCAAGCCATGAAATGGCGCCGACAAGCTGGCCGGGCATGATCGTCATGACCTTGCCGCCGTTGTTCACCTTACCCTCGTTGTAGCGACACTCCATGACCAAATCCAGGAATGCCTCAGCCCGAGAATATGACCCGCGCTTAGGGTCGCATGGGGTCACTGTCCGACCAAAACCGACAAGGTGGTGATCTCGAATGTCTCGATTGACCCTGATCCATCCGGCCGCCTTTGGATCGATTGGCGCCAACGGCGGGCCGCCATTGTGTCCATAGGTCACGACACCATCCCTCCGTCAGTTGCAGCCGGAGCAGATTCGTTGAATGTGAGCACGAATTGGTCGTGCCAACGCACCACGGCGAGATCATCCGTCATGAGGAGGATTTGGCACCAGCCGCGACCCTCTTCACGGCGCAGCTCGTCCTTGATGGCCGACAAGCGCTGTCCATCGCCGCGCGATGCGGCATGGAGCAAAATGCCCTCGATGTTCGGGTCAGCGTAGGCGCTGAGATTGATGGCCTCCAGGGTGCACGTATCATCGACCGCCATGGCCACCTCCAAGATTGCCGAACCGAGTAAATTTCGATTGGAACGACAGCGCCACCGAGCCGACGGCGCCGTGTCGCTGCTTCGCCACCAGCACCTCAGCCTTACCGTGGGCTCGATCCATGCGGGCAAGCCAATCAGCGTATTTAACAGCGTCGGCGTCGTCAGGCTTTTCACGCTCGATGTAATATTCGTCACGATAGACGAACATCACCACGTCGGCGTCCTGCTCAATCGAACCAGATTCACGCAAATCAGCTAATTGCGGTCGCTTATCGGCGCGCTCTTCAACCTTTCGAGAAAGCTGCGACAGGGCCACGATCGGGACATCAAGCTCCTTTGCTAGAGCCTTGAGTCCCATGGTCAATTTCGTGATCTCCTGAACCCGATTGTCGGAGTTTTTTGTCCCTGACATCAATTGCAGATAATCGACCACGATCAGCTTGGTGTCTTTTTTGCGCTTCACTCGTCGCGCTTTTGCAATCAAAGCGCCGAGCGAAATGCCGCCAGTCTCGTCAATCGTCATGCTGGCCGCCGAAACTTGTTTTGCACCCTCTATCGCAGACCTCAATTCATTCTCGTTGACGGCGCCTCGTCTAAGCGTGTCGCTGGCAATCTCAGACCTTTCAGCGATCAACCTCATGGCGAGTTGACTTGCCGACATCTCCTGCGAGAAAAAGTGCACATGGCCACCCGGTGTCACAACCCCGTGGCTATCGACGGCATCCCGTGCCACGTTGAACGCAATGGTGAGCGCCAATGCCGTGTTGTGAGTTACGATATAGTCATCCGTTACATATAGTTGTTCAGGGTGACTGACGGATATGCATTGCGCGTCGTGAATGCGAGACGGTTCAATTGACTTGAAGGTAAGCCGAGGTTGCCTGCTTCTGTTGCTTACGCGGTTGAGTTTGAATGGCACTGAAACGTACGGCGATCCGTCGGCAAACATAATGTTGACAACCCACGCTTTGCGGCCAGCCATCTTTTGGCCCTTGTACCTGTACCTTGGATTTTTCTGCGAAACCGTAGCCAACCCACCAAGGGAACGCACCAAATCCTGCACATCGCACGCGAGCCGGTAGGACGACGTTCCGTACCTAATCGCGCCAAACTTCTCCACCCATCCGTCGCCATCAATAAGACCTTGAAGGAGAGAAGCCCTTGATGGCCTGCTGGCAGAAAGATACGCCTGCGGAATGAACTTCGCATCAGACGTAAGACCCATCAACCCAAGAGACCGAAGGCCACTTTTGATGCTTGCTGAACCGTTCATTCGCCACGTCACGTCGCACGCGTGCGAAAGATACGCGCCGTGGTTAGCAACTTCTTTCTGAACGCGGCCGATAACAGAATGATACGGCGTTGATATCAAAACGCCTTTCCCAGAAATACCTCCATTAGAAATAATAGTGCCCAGGGTGTATGCATCGATTGGGAGGTTCGCGTCGTGCCCGAAATCACCACTAACAAGATCAACCCACAACCTTCCTCGATATCTCTTGTGGCCAAGCAATTTGATGACCTTGGCAGTGTCAACAACCTTTGGACTATCCCACTCGCGGTACATGACACGCCAAAGATGCTCGGCACCGGCTTCCGTTGACCTTCCATCTGAAAAAGTTACGCGGTACAATTGCTTGGCGCCATGTGGAAAAACTCCGGTAACAATCGATGGCCGTCCATCTACGCTTGCCAAACTGTCGCCAATTTTCAAATCACCCATCATGCGCCATGTGCCATCGGACGCCAGAACGCGACTGTCCGTTGCTTGCATCTTGCCCATCGACGGCCGACCGCCAAGAATGATCAGGTCAGACGCCTGGAACCCGCCCAGAATACGATCCAGGTCAATCAGTCCAGTCCGAACGCCATTCAACTCACCGCCGCGCTCGTAGGCATTGGAAATCGTCTCAAGAGCCTGATGCACGGCGCCATCGATCGACGTCTCGCGACCCTCCGTGCGCTTGGCTCCGATCTCGAATAGGCCACGCTCCGCCGTCTCGATCACGTCTGGCGTCGGTACGTCGCTCGGGTCAGCCATGGCAAGAGACAGGACATCCTGAGCCAGATACACGACGCGCCTGCGGTCGGATAGATCGCGCAACAGCCGCGCATACCCCTTGATCTCGACGCGGGATGCGGCGGCGGTCAGTAGGCGGCCCAGATATTGCCAGACCTGCATAGTTTCTGAGATCGGCGGCCAGCCATTGACGATTGGTTTGAGCGTGATGAGATCGGCCGCGCGACCGCCATCTATTAGCTTGGCAATCTCCGTAAACAAGGCGCCGTGCAGGGGATCGTAAAACGCTTCAGCGCCGATGATATCGGCGACGTCCTCAAGCAGCGCATTCTGCATGAGAAGCGCGCCTAGCACCGCCTGCTCGGCATCAATGTTGTGGGGGATACCATCAGACTGATGGTTGTGAATATCGGGGATTTCGGCTATAGCCATTGACGTTGACCCGTTGCGGTTGTTGACCCGTGACCATGGCCTCGGAACCTGCCAGTTCCGGGGCCACTTTTTTACACTCAACACTCAATCCCGGTCCGACATATCGGCTCCGGCACTCACCAGATGATGCTGCTGTTACGCGCTACGCTGCGAGCCTCATGGGCTCGTCGAATGTGTCGGCCAGTTCGACCTCGTAATCGCCGTCGATCTCATCGACGTCATCGTAGGCATCGAGTGGCTGAATTAGCCAACACACGATCTGCCGACGTTTTCCATCAACCATTGATCGCGACTTCTGCCGATCAACGCCCGGCATCAACGCCATCACCGCCTTGACCTGATCGATATGCGTCGGAGCAATGTTGTTGTCGGCGCAGTAGTCGGCATAGGCGGCGCTCAACTCAGCCGCATTGTACTCCAAAACCTCGCCAGGGCTCGATGCCCGCAACGCACTTACAAACCGGCTCGCAGCCACGTCTGGGCTGTACGGTCCAACAAGGCGCGATTCGCGTCGGCATTCAAGCTGCTCGACGATAATTGACAGCGCATGCTCCATCTCGCGGCGCGTTTTGTAGGCGAGCGGTGGCAAACCGTTGGCAGCCAGCCAAGCATCGCGCTCATGCCACCATGCCGGAATCTCGTCGGGATCATCCGGCCATATCAGATTGCCGTCGTCGTCCGTGCAGCGGATCGAAAATCCACTATGGGCCGGATCGATAGGAGCCGACGGCACGTCAGCGGCTACGTCAACGATCTCTGCCGCGCGACGTCGGCGCCACAGCCTAAGCATCGACAGTCTCCATGACGCGCTCGGGTGCGCTCGGTTGCACCTCCTGCTGTGTGCGCCTCGCCGCTACATTTGCCGGCTCGTATGCCCGCCGGGCATGGTGGACACAATATGGCGTACCGCTAAGCTGCGGCGCAGCACAGAACCCAAAATCAGCGTGCTGCGGGTCTCCGATGGGCCAGCGGCACTCGCCAGCCTCCAGGTCGACAAGCTTTTTGCGCCGATCCGCAGGAATAGCAAGATCGTCGGCTGTATCCGACAGCGGCACGCCAGATGCCAGCGTGTCGCGCAAGAACGCGCGCAGCGGCGTCATCGGCCGTGGCGCAGCCCGCGCGGGCTGTTTTGATCGATGCTCCGTCCGTGTGCTTTGGCGCACGTATTTGTTGGGTTTAATCGGGTTAGCCCCCCCACGGGCCGGCAGACCAATCCGGTGCGCTTTGGCGATAACGGCGCATCGGCTCGTGCCTAAGATCAATCCGATTTTGGACCCGGTTAGCCCTGCAGCCCACATCTCGCGAAGCCTCTTGACGCGCTCCTCGTCGTGCCAAAAATCGCTCGTGCTCATGGCCTCGCCTCCTCAGAGACGGCATGATTTTTGGCGGCGTCTATAGACAGCCTGACAAACCACGGCTGCGGCTGGGCCGATCGCCAGCCTGCAGACAGGATGTCAGCGATTGGAACAGCCGTGTGGCCCATGGATTGGGCGCGGCGATGCGCGAGAAATTGACGTGCGTTGTCCACTCGATCCCCCGAGATCGACTACTCTGCGGCACAACGCTTTACTGTTTACGCTGCAACTTTTTCTTGGTGAGGAATCACCGGTTTGGCGGCGATCGCACTCAGAACCTGCTCCGTCACATCGGTATGCCCGCGCAACTGAGCAGCTTGGGCCACGGCCACAAAATATCGGCCGGGAATGCGGTCACGTGCCCACCATGCCTTGGCCCTCTCGTATGGCACGCCGACATCGGCTGCGAACGAGGTTTTGTGCTCCCACTTATCGATGATCTGGCGAAAGCTCCGGGCCACTGCTCTACCTCATGTCGATGCCAACTCAAACGGTACAAGTCGCACTGGGCAATGTCAAGATTGGCTCCAACTCGCAATTTATCCACATTCCGTCGATTTTGCCTCTTGACACACTCGCGGCGAGCGTTACATTTTGCACCATCACTAGACGTGCTAACTGATCATTAGGGGGCCAGATGCATTCGCCCAACAAGCCCGACTCGAACTGGATACAGGTGGGCGATGCGCTCAGCCCGATACTCCAGAAGATTGCGGACCGGATGAGACAAGCGCAAGCGCTTGAGACACGCCCTGGAGCGGCAGGGCGTGAGGCGACCAGCGGTGGCGGGGTGCGCAGTCGCCGCACGGCAGGAGACGATGGCGCGGCCTGACGCATGCCGTCGTCTCCTGCCCTTTCACACACACAATCACAATCACGAGGACGCACTGATGGACGGTAAATACGTCTACGCAGCGTGGAAAGCCGCGCTTGAAAATCGGGACTATCCGGTCGGTGAGTTTTTCCCGACGGGCCTGGGGGGCGTCGAAGGACACCCCCAGCCCGGCATCTATAAAGTCCGCGAAGGTGGCGGATATGTGGACGGCAAAAGGCAAGATCACGCGTTTGTGCCGGTCAAAATCTACCTTGTGGATTTCGACGGCGCAGTTGTGCACTATTGGCGTCAGGGGTTGACCCTCAAAGCCTTGCAAGGCAAGGACAAAGACGTCGACCCGCATCGCGTTTGGCTGTGGTGTCAACGCAAGTTGCCGAACGGCAGCAACACCTTGAACGCTATCAGTCAGGATGAGTACAGATACTGGATGGAGCATGGTCGCTGGTCAGGCGACGCTCCCGATCATAGCCAGCCGGAGCCTGCGGTCGAACAGGTTTCGGTCCCTGCCGACGGGGCGGCTCCGGCTGGCGTTGGACATAACTCGGCAGGCGATCCCGACGGCTACGAGGCGCTAAAGGCGCTGATCGAGCAGCATGCCGGTGGCGTGCGCGATTGGCTGGAGTCCAATCCGGAAGGAGATGCTGCCGGCAACAAGGCAGCGAACTGGCTCGGCGATATTCGCAAGATCAAAGCGCGTTTCGAGGCGCGCTATAAGCAAGAGCGCGAGCCGATCGATCGCATGGAGGCTGAGTTCCGGCGCACATGGGGTGCGCTGTCCAAGGACCTGGATGCACTTCGGCAGACCCTATCAAATACGGTCACGGTCATCGGCGAAAAGGAGCGTCGGCGTCGGCAGGCAATTGCCGATGCCGAGGCGGCGAAACGTGCAACAGAACTCAGGGCTAAAGCAGAGGCTGAGCGCGCCGAGAAACTGAAGGCGCACGAGGCTGAGGTAGCTCGCCTCAAAGCTGAGGCCGAAGCCAAGGCGGCATCGGAGCCATCTCTATTTGATGATCCACCGCCCGCCGTCGAGTTGCCACCCCCTCCACCGCCCGTGGCGGAGCCTGTTGTGGTGGCTGAGCAGGTCAAGGTTGCATTTGGCGGCAGCACCGGCCGGAAAGTTTCTGTGCGTGCGGTCAAGACGGCTGTGATCGAGGATTGGGCTGCAGCGGCAGCGCACTATGCCAATTCAGATCGTGTTCGAGCGGTGGTCCAGGCGCTGGCCAATGCCGATGCCAAAAACGGCATCGAGCACCCATTCATGAAAACGAGCAAATCGGCGACTGCGGCATGATTTGGGTGGTGAGCGCCGACAGTAAATGGCGGGAGGATGCAGAATGACCGACAAGATTGGCGATGGCGGCCCGGCGTTTCCGATGTCGTGCACTCGCGACGGATACATGCCCAACGTACCGGAAGGCATGTCCCTGCGAGACTATTTTGCCGGGCAGGCGCTGATAGGCACGACGGAGTGGCGCCCATCGTGGTCGGCCGACAAAGCGCGCACGGCCAGCATCGCCAGCTACGCCTACGCTGTTGCCGACGCCATGCTTGCTGCTCGAAAGGAAAAATTGCCGTGAGCAATATCAAAACCAAGGCCAAGCCCGCCTCCGCCTCCGCCTCCGCTCCCGCTCCCGAGCCCGGAACGGCGGTCGCCATCGCCAAATTCGATCCGCCGCGTCTGCCGTGGCACGACCAGATCGGCGAGCGGTTCGGCGATCTAGGAGTAACTAAGGCGACGTGGAAGGTGTTATGCGAGGCGATATGGCCAGCAGCCAAAACGTCGAACTCGATTGTTATGGCGCTGAGCTATTGCCAATCGAGGCGGCTCGACCCGTTCAAGCGAGTCGTCCACATCGTGCCCGTTTATGACACGGCCAAGGGCGGCTACGTCGAGACAGTGTGGCCGTCGATTAGTGAGATGCGCACTACCGCGTTTCGCACCGGACAGTATGCCGGATGCGACGAGACCAAGTTTGGCCCCGACATCACAAAGACGTTCTCCGGAGACGTCAAACGCGACAGCAAGTGGACGAAGATCGAGAAAACCGTGACGTATCCGGAGTGGGCGCAGATCACGGTTTATCGCTTGGTCGGTGGCCACCGGGTGCCGTTTGTGGGACCCCGCGTGTACTGGTTGGAGACGTTTGCACGTCTCGGCCGGGCTGATGTTCCCAACGAGATGTGGGAGCGGCGCGCGCGCGGTCAGGTTGAAAAGTGTGCCGAGGCCGGCGCGCTGCGCAAAGCTTTCCCGGAGGAGCTTGGCAACGAGTATTCGGCTGAGGAGATGGAGGGGCAACGGTTTTTCCACGAGATGCGTGACGTGACACCAAAGGCGCCGGCAGCGCCAGTCGTGTCATTCGACATCCCGGAGGAGGAACCCCAACACCAACAGGAGACCGTCAAAAAAGCTGACGAGACGCCGCCAGAGCGTGATCAGAACGGCAACAACAATCTGGACATTCCGGACAGCGACGACGATGGCTGGCCCGGCCCATAGACAGGTCTAACTTTTAAGGATTCAGATCATGCAACTTTCAACAAAGCGCGCCGCATCCAAGTCCTTGCAGACTGCGAATGTCCAGATCGAGCGCATCGTGATCACACCGGACATTGCAGCCGCGTTTCTGGATCGGAACAGCAAGAATCGCAGCATCTCTAGTCTGGCAGTCAACAAATACGCCAAAGACATGAAATCAGGCGCATGGCAGGTCACGGGCGATGCCATCCGGTTCGCGGTCAACGGCGACCTACTCGATGGCCAGCACCGCCTCAAAGCGTGCGTTGTCGCTGATGTGCCGTTTGAGACGTTCGTGATCTACGGTCTGCCGCCAGAGACGCAGGACGTCATGGACGTCGGCAAGATTCGCAATCCGAGCGACATGTTTGCCCTGATGGGCCTGCATAATACGACAGGATTGACGGCAGCGCTGCGCATCTTGGTTGCTGAGCGCGATGGGGTCGATAGCCCGCGATCGAACTCCGTGTCGAACGCGATGCTCAAACGAGTGTACCAAAAACACGCAGAAATCACGAGGTATGTCCCGGCTCCAGGATCGATGCCCAAGGGCATCTCGGTCGGTCAGGTCGGCTTTCTGCGATATGTCGGCAGCAAATTCCTGGGCGACACCGTCCGCACGCAGGAATTTTTTGAAGTGCTGCGATTTGGCGTGCCCAACTACGACGGCGACCCGGTGCACATGTATCGCGAGCGCATCATTCGGATGGGCGACAACAAGTTGCTCACCATGACTAAAAATGTGCGGTGGTACACGCTCAAGGCGGCATTCAACATGTTTCGCCGAAGGGAATCCGTATCGTCGCTGCGATTTGGCCGCGACAACTGCCCGGTGGTCGGACTGGACGTGTCCAAGCTGTGAGCGACGCCAAAACATGTCCGACCTGCGGCGCTCCGATGCGGCATCGGAGCGACAAGGACCACGGCATGTTTTGGGCGATCATGCAGCGTGCATTCGACAATTGGCCCGAAGATCACGCATTCAAACCCGAAAGCAAAGAGCATCTATACGGTTGGATATTGATCGAGGCGGGATATTCGGAATGTACCGAGGTTGAGGCGGAAGACCATTCCGTGGCGCTGGCGGTTGCCAAGGCGATCTACAGCGTCACCAAGCGGGAAATTCACTGCATGCGCGTGTTCGGTACGTCGACAGGTGTTCGTGTTTGCGTGCCGCAATCGGGTGACTACGCGCATGCTGGGAAGAAGAAATTCGAGCAGATGCGGAGCGCCGTCTACGAGGTGATCGAGGCAACGCTAGGCGTTTCGATTGAGGAACTAAAGAGAGCGAGGGTGGCATGAGCGAGATGGTTGCAGAGCGGATTGATATTCTGCCGGAAGAAAAGCGCATGGGCATCACTGATGGCTACGCGCTGCGTTGGGACAGGACGGTTATCGTAAAGCTTTTCCTGTCCGACAAGTTCGAGGTGATCGGGTCATACACCAGCGGGCTGCAGGATCGTCCGGATCATGTGCGGGTTGCGATAGCTCGGGCCAACGCGGTCAAGCGCTTGACCAACTACCTCAACAATCGACCGGGCCGGGCGGTAGCGTGACATGGCCGCGCGCACCGATCCAAACCTGACCGATAAGCTGGCGGCCATGATCGTCCTGTATCTCGACATTCCTCGCGATGTCGCAAAGGGTATGTCCAACAAGCAAATCGTGGCGCTGCTCAACTGGGATCACGACCCCGTCCCAGTAGCAATCGCCGTATCGCTAGGGTGGGGTCCGGAGCAATACAACCACGCGACCAATCTGACCGGGCGCATACCGGAGGATCACGATTTCAAGACGGCCAAGAAAGATGTGCCAGCCATAGCCAAAGCTGATCGCATATCTGATGCCTACGTTGCGTTTCAGCGGCGCGTTCTAGCCAAGTCGGGGCAGGGAGATGCCCCAGCCAAGCCAAAGTCAAAATGGAAAAGCAGGCCCCTGCGATCACGCGGGTTTGAGAAGCGGAGGTAGAGATAATGCCGACGATTAGCGTTACAACGAAAAGCGTCTTTGTCGTCAAGTATTTGCGCGCCAGATGCGGCGTGCGTTACTGGGAGGACGCAACCGTGAACGGCGTCGAGGACGCCGACGGATCGCGCATCCCTTTGCGTGAGGGAACGACTGCCAACAATGACCATCTCGGCGGCGGCTTCTGGTGCCCGACAATCGACCTTGAAACTGGCATCATTGAGAATTGGCCCAAGGGTACTACGGCCAGCATACACTACAAGGTCTGCGATGAAGGCGAGTATGAGTTGCTGGACGCTGACCGCAATGTTGTTGTGGCCATTGACGGGTATGTTCCGCAAATCATGTGCCCGGAAGGCGGCGGATATGGCGACTACGTCATCATGAAGATCGACGGCGACGGCAAGATTGCCGATTGGCAGGTTGATTTGCAAGAGTTCCACAAAGTTGAGTGAGGCCGCGTCATGTTGGATCGTGAGGTAGTAGTGCTTATTGAGGTTCCAAAGCGAGGGCCGGCCACGATCCGGCGCGGTTCGCAAACGTGGCAGCAATATCTATCCAAGGACATGATCGCGGAGATCGGTCCAGGGCGATCAGCGCTCTACATGGCCTATCGCAGCGACGATGCATGGCTGCTTGGCCGCCGGATGGACGTGGTGATGGGCCGAGTGGTTGCGCGATAGACCTTGATCTTTGCACGCGAAGCGTTACATTTTGCACTACCGTGAGGGAAGCATGAGCGATGAAAAATTTACGCCAGGACCTTGGCATCTGTGCGATGTCGGCGACTACAACGACTTCGGCGGCAACAGCCGAGTCATCCTTTCGGAGCCGTGGGGCGGCGATAACCCATACCGCTTGGCCGTCGTGCACACGCGCGTTGACAACGAGGAGAGCGAGGCCAACGCCACTCTGATGGCGGCATCGCCGGATCTGTACGTGGCGTTGCAGAACGCGCTGTCTCATATCGAATACATACACGACAAGTATCAAGTCACGGGGGCCGACAATGCCGCTCTGAGCCAACCTTACTACGCCCTCAAGAAGGCACGAGGTGAGGCATGAAAACGTGGCTGATCGACGGCTCCGGCTATATCTACCGTTCGTTCTACAGTCTGCCTGCGATGAGCAAGACCGACGGCACCCCCGTCGGTGCCATCTACGGTTATTGCGAGATGTTGCACAAGCTGATTGGCGATGCCGACTGCACGCACATGGCCGTGATTCTCGATGGCGGTCGTTCTGGTCGCGAGGCCATCGATGCCGGATACAAGGCCAACCGTCCGGAGCGGCCACCTGAACTTACCGCACAACTCAAAATGTTGGCCGATGCCACCGCTGCTCATGGCATACCATCGATCAGGATTGACGGCATGGAAGCCGACGACGTGATCCATTCCTACGCGCAGGAGATCACGGCCAACGGCGGCGAGGTCACGGTCTACTCGTCGGATAAGGATTTGCTGCCCCTGCTATCGATGCAGAGCGTCAGCATTTTTGACCCGCTCAAAAAGCAGTGGATCACGCCCGAGGTGTGCGCTGAACGGTTTGGCGTCACCCCAGACCAGATGACCGACTATCTGGCGATGGTGGGAGATAGTTCGGACAATATCCCAGGCGT
>JAAOEI010000427.1_pt1 | contig 16366 bp, 20 predicted proteins | sample 7059261 | NCBI WGS metagenome assembly JAAOEI01 (sample SAMN14008812, study PRJNA610033) | viral metagenome | isolation source: viral particles filtered from seawater | place: China: Hangzhou Bay, Yangshan Deep Water Harbour | collected 2017-10-31
CGGGGGAGCTGGTCCACTATGCGCCGCTACCGGACCCGGTGAACCCGTATCGGGGCCGGTCGTGGTTGTCGGCGGTTCTGTCCGATGTGACAGCCGACGACCAGTTCACCACGTACAAGCATTCGTTTTTGCGTAACGGTGCGACGCCGGCGATGATCGTCAAGTTCGAGCCCGGGGTGTCCCCTGAGGCGGCGAAAGAGTTTCGCGAACGGTTGGAATCGCGACACCGTGGTTCCGGTAACGCTTTCAACACCCTGTATTTGGGGGCGGGTGCCGACGCCCGAATTGTCGGGTCGAACCTGTCCGACTTGAACATCAAAGCGGTGCAGGGTGCGGGCGAAACCCGTATCGCTTCAGCTGCTGGTGTGCCCGCTTCGATCCTTGGGATTTCCGAGGGGTTGGCCGGTTCGGCGCTCAACTCCGGTAACTACACAGCGGCGCGTCGCCGGTTCGCTGACGGCACCATTCGGCCGTTGTGGCGGTCCGCGGCGAACGCACTGTCGCAGGTGCTGGTCGCCCCGTCGCGCGGTGTTCGCCTTTGGTACGACGACCGCGACGTGCCGTTCCTCCAAGAGGACGTGCTCGACAACGCGGAGATCAGTCAACGGAACGCCCAGTCGATCCGCACCCTTGTGGACGGCGGGTTCGACCCGGATTCGGTGGTGCAGGCTATCGACACGTCGGACCTGTTGTTGTTGCGGCACAGCGGCAACCTTTCGGTTCAGTTGCAGCCGGCGGGGACGGTCACCGAATGACCGACGCCCGCGCTGTTGACCTCACCCTCCCGGCGTACATCGCGGACGCGGCGTCGCGCGGTTTGGAGTTGCGCGCCGAAGGTTTCGGTGGTGATGGGATCACTGACCGGACGGTTCGGGAAGCTCGAGCGATGGCCGACGGGCGGGTCACCGAGGACAAGGTCATTCGGGCGGCGGCGTGGGCGGCACGTCACCGAGTCGATTTGGACGCGTCGGCGAACAGTGACAGCGGCGACGACGACTGGCCCGGACCGGGTGCGGTCGCCCACTACCTGTGGGGTGTTGACCCGTTGGACCCGAACCCGGCCACCGACTGGTTCACCCGCAAATCGCAGCAAATCCAAGACGAACGAAAGGTGACGCCGATGATGGAGCCACCCGCGACCCTTACCGATCTTGTGCGGCACGTCGAGTTTCGTGTCGTGGAAACCGCAACCCGTGACGGGCTAACCCTCGACGGTTACGCCGCCGTGTTCAACGACTGGACGGTCATCGAGGGACCGGACGGGCCGTTCCGGGAACGCATCATCCCCGGGGCGTTCGCGAAAACCATCGCCGAACGCACCCCCATTTTGCAGTTCGATCACGGCACCCACCCGGTCATCGGGTCCATCCCGCTCGGTGTGGTGACCGCCCTCGAGGAGGACGAGCACGGGCTTCGGGTTCGTGCCCGCCTCGCCGACAACTGGCTGGTGGCACCCGTTCGTGACGCTATCGCCAACGGCAGCATCGACGGAATGTCGTTCAAGTTTCGAGTCGTTCAGCAGGACTGGGAACGCGCCGACGATCGCATGTTCGAGCGGTCAATCACCGAAATTGCGTTGTACGAAGTCGGGCCCGTGGTGTGGCCGGCATACGAGTCCACGTCGGTCGGTGTGCGGTCCGCTGAAATCGCCGCCGCTCTCATCGACCCAACAGTTCGCCAAGAGGTCGCGCGCCTTTTGACGTCAGGCACCCCCGAGGGGGCCGCCGAATCGCCCACCCGTTCCGAGCCGCAACCGCACTCGGAGCAAGGCACCCCCGAGGGGGCCGCCGAATCGCCCACACCCCCGGAGCCGCAAAAGCACTCCGGTCGCACAAGGAACCAGCGACAAGCGCTGATCCAAGAACAAGGAGTCCAGTAATGGATGAACTGCGAAAGCGATTGGAAGAACTGCGGGGCATGATCCTCGAGCTCGCCAACAAAGACACCGTGACCCCCGAAGAAGATCAGAACCTCGAGGACTATTTGGCCGAACGAGCTGAGATTCTCGAAACCATCGAGAAGCGGGAGGCCCGCGAGGCCGCCGTGGCTGAGGTGCGCGCCGCTGAGGTGGCAACCACCCCCGGTTTCGACGAGGGGCCGCAGATCATGCGACGCGTCGACCCGGTCGTTGACGTGCGGAACGCGTCGAAGGCTGAAGCGCGCGACGCGTCGCTGAAGGTCCTCGAGCGTGAAGGCGGCGACCTGTCCGCTCGGCAGATCGACAACGTCGACCGGCTGATCCGGCATCGGAGCCTGAACAGCGACGGTGACCGCATCGCCCGCCGTCTGCTTCTGACCGAATCCGACGCGTACCGTTCGGCGTTCGTGAAGGGTGTCACGCAGGGTTCGCCGGCGTTCACGTCCGAGGAAGTCGCCGCACTGAACGAGTTCCGGGCCATGAGCATCGGAACCGATTCGGCTGGCGGGTACGGCGTGCCGGTGTTGATCGACCCGACCATCATCCTCACTTCCGGTGCGGCTGACGCTCCGATTCTGCAAATCGCACGAATCGAGACGATCACCACCGACGAATGGAAGGGTGTCAGCTCGGACGGCATGTCGTGGTCGTTCGACGCTGAAGCCGCCGAGGTGTCGGACGATTCGCCGACCCTCGCCCAGCCGGCCGTGCCCGTCTACAAGGCACAAGGGTTCATCCCCTACTCGATTGAGGTCGGGCAGGACTACCCCGGATTTGCCGAGGAAATGCGGATGCTGCTCGATCAGGGCTACGTCGATTTGATCGCGTCGCAGTCCATGACCGGCAGCGGTACCGCCCCCCAAGGCATCTTCACCGCTCTCGACGGTAATACCAACGTTGAGGTGGTCGTCACAACCGACGGGCAGTTCGGTGTTGAGGACATTCGCAAGGTGTGGGGTGCGCTTCCTGAGCGTTCACGCGCCCGGGCGACGTGGCTGATGCACACCGATGTTGCGAACGAGGTGGATAGCTTCGGCAGCAACGACGCCGGGTTCACGACCACGTTGGCTGAGGCGAACGTTCGACAGATCAAGGGCCGCCCCGTGGTCCTGTCGGATTACGCCCCGGAGTTCACTGGCACCACCGGCGCAGCGAACATCCTGGTCGTCGGAGATTTCTCCGGTTACCTCGTCGCGCAGCGCGCCGGGATGACCGTGGAACTGGTGTCGCACCTGTTCGCCACGGCGAACAACCGACCCAACGGGCAGCGCGGCTGGTACGCGTACGCCCGTGTCGGCATGGATTCCATTGCCGACAACTACTTCCGTCTCCTCCAGAACCAGTAACGGTTCTCGAGGCGATGAAAGTCGCCGGGCTCCCCCTTCCCGTGGGCGGTGGGGGGGAGCCCGGCAACCGCCCACCACCGCCCCGGAAAGCAGCCACCAATGGCACCCCGCAAATACGTGTTCGCGGCCGCAACCTCAACGGTTCGGCACGACGGGCAGCTGGTCCGCGTCCGAAAGGGCGACGTGTGGGCCGGCGACGACCCGTTCGTCAAAGCACACCCCGAAATGTTCTCGAACGAACCGGAGTCGGTGCGGCGCACCGTTCAACCGATGGGCAAGCGTGCGCCGGTTGAAACAGCGACGGCGGAGCCGGGGGTGCAGCGTGCCAGCTGGTGACGTGTTCTGCGGATACCTTCACCCCGACGACGTTGGGGTGAACTTCACCCAGTCGTTGATGGGTGTCCTTGGTTGGGATCTGGCGCACGACCGCCGCCTCGGCGGGTGGGCGTCAGCGAAATGTTCCGGCGGTGGTTTGCCCGAGGGCCGAAACGACATCACCCGCCAATTCCTCGACACGGAATGCGAATGGTTGTGGTTCGTTGACGCCGACATGGGGTTCGAGAACCACGCCCTCGACGCTTTGCTGTATGTTGCGGATCCGATCAACCGACCCATCGTTGGTGGGCTGGCGTTCGCTCAACGCGAGGTCGCAACGGACGGAATGCACGGTTTCTCCGCTGTTCCTCGCGCCACGATCTTCGACTACGTCGAACATGAGGACGGTCACCTGAAGTTCACCGGCCGCACCCACTACCCGATCAACACGTTGGTCAAGTGCGCTGCGACTGGTGCAGCGATGCTAGTCATTCACCGGTCGGTGTTGGAAAAACTGGCAGCCGAGCACGGGCCGACGTGGTGGACCCGCACCCACGGCCCCGACGGGTCGCTCCTTGGGGAGGACATTTCGTTCTTCCGACGGTGCATGGACGCCGACATCCCCTGCCACGTCCACACCGGGATTCGCACCAACCACCTCAAACGTGTGTATTTGGGCGAAACGGACTGGTGGACAACCTATGTCGCCCCGCCGGCCATCGTGAACGTCGACGTGCTCGTCCCCGTGTTGCACCGCCCGCGAAATGTGAAACCGTTCATGGAGTCGCTGATTGCGTCGACCGGGTTGGCGACCGCGTGGTGGATTTGCGAACCGGGTGACGAGGTGCAGATCGCCGAAGTAACAAAGTACGGGGGGCAAGTCCTCGAGCATCCTGGCACGTTCGCTGAGAAAGTGAACCACGGTTGGAGGCATGTCGCGGACCGGTCCCCGTGGGTGCTGCTCGCCGGTGACGACGTGCGGTTCCGAGCCGGGTGGTTAGACGCAGCGATGGACGTGGCCGAAAGGTACGGGGCGAAGGTTGTCGGAACGAACGACCTAGCGAACAAACGGGTCATGCGAGGCGAGCACGCCACCCACCCGCTGATCGCATCCGACTACATCAGAGAACAGGGGGCATCATGGGATGGCCCCGGCATTGTCTGCCATGAGGGCTACCGGCATTGGTACGTCGACGACGAAATCTGCGAAGTTGCACGGCAACGGCGAACGTTCCAAGTCGCGTTAGGTGCTCAAGTTGAGCACTGGCACCCGATCACGGGGCGAGTCGCAATGGACGACGTGTACGAGCTCGGCCAGTCACACCAGGATCACGACCGGGAACTGTGGGAGAAACGGCGGGCCGAACATGCATCCTGAGGCGATGGCGTGGGTTCGGAAGTGTTTGACCGAGCACGACCTCCACCCGGTTCGAGTGCTCGAGTTCGGGTCCAAAAACGTGAACGGCAGTGTTCGGAAACTGGCCGGCATTGCAGCCGCTGAGGTGTTCCACGGTGTCGACCTTGTTCCCGGTGACGGGGTCGACGAGGTGTGCGACGCCGCCGACTACACTCCACCGCCGGACCTGTTCGACCTTGTGGTCACAACAGAGATGTTGGAGCATTGCCCGCACCCTGAACGGGTCATCGACAACGCCGCCCGATGTCTCACAGACGGTGGGGTGTTCGTGATGACCGCCGCCGGTCCTGGCCGTCACCCACATTCGGCGGTCGACGGGAAACGGCTCAGGGACGGCGAGCACTACGGCAACATTGACCCCGACGAGCTGCGCGAATGGTTGTCCACCCGGTTCGACCGGTTCGTAGTTGACGTGCAGCGAAACCCCGCCGATGTTCGCGCTATCGCTTGGAGGTGAACTGTGGCAATCATCACCATTACAGACCTGAAAACCCGGTTGGGTATCACGGACAACGTCGACGACCAATCGCTCCAATCAGCGGTTGATGCGGCAACGCAGCAGATTCAGGATTACTGCGACCGCCAGTTTGATCAGGACACGTCGGCGACCGCCCGAGTGTTCGTGGCCGAAAACCCGAACCTTGTGCAGGTTGACGACATCTCGACCACCGTTGGGTTGGTTGTGAAAACCGACACCGGCGAGGACGGCAACTTCGACACGACGTGGACGACCGCCGACTACCAGCTCGAGCCGCTCAACGGGACCGTCGCCGGTCAAACCCAGCCGTATACCGCTATTCGGGCGGTGCGGACCGTCACGTTTCCAAGAAACGGCGGGGAGGCGCTGGTGCAGGTCACCGCCCGTTGGGGTTGGGCGACCGTCCCACCGGCCGTCACCCAAGCCGCGATTATTCAAGCGCTCAACGTCTACAAGGCGGTCGACGCCCCGTTCGGCGCAACAGCCCAAGGTGACATCGGAATCATGAGGCTACGCACCGGGCTACACCCCACCGTTGAGGCGCTCATTCGGACCTACCGCCGCCAGTCCCCGCTGGTGCTCTGATGGGTAACGTGAACACGATTTCTGCGGGGCTCGGCGAACGGCTGCGAACAATCGAAGGGTTGAGGGTGTTCGACTACGTCCCCGACAAGGTGACCTCTCCGATGGCGTTCGTTGCTTGGGAGGACGTGCAATACCATCGGGCGTCCACCAACGGGCTCAACCAGTACGGGTTCACGATTACGTTGGTGATCGGTGGGCGTGGGTCGGAACGCACCGCCCAACGCAACCTCCACAACTACGTTTCCGACAGCGGCGACCTTTCGATCCGTGCCGCGATCGAGGGGGATCGGACGTTGGGCGGCGCAGCACAAGACACGGTTGTCGTGTCAGCGGGGGACATGATCCCCCTCGAGGTCGACGGGTCGTTCCATCTGATGGTCGACCTGCAAGTGACCGTCTACGCGTAAAGGGGCGAAAGATGGCTTACAAGATCGTCGGCGACCGAACGGTCGCCGGTCGAAACCCCGGGGAGATCCTCACCGACGAGGATTTGACCGGGTGCAACGTGCCCGCACTCATCGAGTCCGGTCACCTTGCGACAACAGCAACCACGGCCGACAAGTTGGCCGACGAACAGGCCGACACCGGCCGGAAGGGTAAGTGATGGCCGCTAAGGTACTTCTCAACCCACACATCACCATCAATTCCGTCGATCTGACCGGCCAGATTGCGTCGGTCGGCATCGCAGAGAACTTCGACGGGGTCGACGCCACCGCGTTCGGTGCGACCGCCCGAACCAGACTGAAGGGGCTCGGTGACCACCAGTTCACCGCGTCGTTCCACCAGTCCTACGATGCGTCCTCGACGAACGCCACCATCCGGCCGCTGGTCGGGACCACCACCACCGTCACCGTCAACCCGGAGGGTTCCACCAACTCGACGACAAACCCCCAGTATTCGTTCACTGTGCTGGTGACCGAGTGGGAAGATGTGTCGGGGTCTGTCGGTGATCTGATGACCGTCGATGTGACTTGGCCGATCAACGGCGAAATCACGCAGGCCACATCCTGACAAGTAGGGGAGCACACCGCCCATGATCAAAAACTGGAAGCTGACGGTAACGATGACCGGCGAACCGCCGGTCGTCGTTGCCGTCACCCCCCGGGTCATTCTCGATTTCGAACGCGAGTTCAAAGTCGGGTTGGTGGGGGCCATGTCGAACGAAATGCGGCTAGAGCACATGTTCTGGCTTGGCTGGAAATCGATGCACCGGGCGGGGCACGTTGTGCGCCCGTTCGACGCATGGTGCGAGGACCTCGAGGACATCGAATTGAGGGTCGAGGCCGCCCCTTTGGACGAGGAACCGTCGGTCGGCTCGTCGCCGAAATCGCCGTCGAAACAGGGATAGCGCCGAACGAGCTGCTCGACTCGCCGCCAGGGATGCTGGAAGCAATCGTCGAGGTGTTGAATCGCCGGGCGAAACAGCAGAACAGGGGGCGGTGACATGGCGAAGGTGCAACGGTTCGGTGAAACGGTCAAGGTCGACGGTTTGCGGGATTTCCGGGCGCAGCTGAACCGCCTGGCCCGTGAGGGTGACCCGATGGGGCGCGAACTGCTGAAGGACGCGAATCAGCGGGTCGGCGACCTTGTGGTGCAGGGTGCCCGCCGGCGGGCATCAACACCGATCGAACGGAAAGCGGCCGGCACACTGCGCGCCGGTCGGCAACTGGCGCGAGTTGTTGTTACCGGCGGCACGGCACGGTTTCCGTACTTCTACGGGGCCGAGTTCGGTTCCTACCAAAACGTGGTCAGGGAACGGAACGGGCGCACGGTTCGTGGTTGGAACCAGTTTCGGCCGTGGAAACGACCGGGGCACGGCAACACCGGCTATTTCCTGTTTCCCACGATGCGCGACGAATCGCCGCGAATCATCGAAGAATACGGGCGTGAGCTCGAGCAGGTCGCCCGCAAGGCGTTCCCGAACTAGGGGGTTTCGATGGCGAACACACGAGTCCTCAAAGTTGAAGTCCTCGGCGACGCCCGCAATGTGCGGCGGGCGTTCGGTGAGGTCGAGTCGGCTAGTGAGAAACTGGGGCGCAACTTTCAGGAGCTCGGCCGGCGGGCGACGGTAGCGTTCGCCGCTATCGGAGCCGGGGCGCTGGTCATCGGCCGGGACCTCGTAGACGCCGCGTCGGACCTCAACGAGGCAGTGTCACGGTCACAAGTCGTGTTTGGTGATGTCGCCGATCAGATCGAAACGTTCGCCGATACCGCTGCGATGGCGCTCGGGCAGTCCCGAACCCAAGCCATCAACGCTGCGACCGATTTCGCTGTGTTCGGCAAATCAGCGGACCTCGCCGGCCAAGACCTCGTCGATTTCGCTACCGAGTTCACCGTTCTCGCCTCTGACCTGGCGTCGTTCAACAACACCACCCCCGAAGAAGCGATCCTCGCTATCGGTGCGGCGATGCGAGGCGAATCGGAACCTATCCGACGATACGGGGTCCTTCTCAACGACGCCGCCCTCAAAGCTCGAGCCCTCGAAATGGGGATCTACGACGGCGAAGGGGCGTTGACCGCACAGCAGAAGGTGCTAGCCGCCTCAGCTGAGATCCTCGCCCAAACGTCGGACGCTCAGGGCGATTTCGCGCGCACATCGGACGGGGTGGCGAACGCCACCCGGATCATGTCCGCACGTTTCGCCGATTTGAAAGCCACCCTCGGGCAGGCGCTGCTACCAGTCGCCCAGCGTCTGCTCGAGGTGGTGATCGACCGGATCATTCCGGCGATGGAACGCCTCGGGGAACGGGTCATCCCGGTTCTACGGGGCGCGTTCGAGCGGTTGCGGGAAATCATCACCCCGATAGTTCGATCCGTGCGCGACTTCCTGGTCCCGATCATTGAGCGTGTCGTCGAGTTCGCCCGGAACAACATGGACACGGTAAAGGCGTTCTTCGCTGGGTTCGGTGGAACGATGATCGCGGCGGCGATTGTGTCCGTCGCCACAGCCATCGGCGGGTTCCTCGTTTCGGTTGCCGCTATCCCGGTCGCTATCGGGGCGGCTGTCGCCGGCCTCGTTCACCTCTACCGCAACAACGAACGTTTCCGGCAGGGTGTCCAGAAGGTTGTTCGGTTCCTGGTCGACAAGGCGTTCCCGGCGATCGTGTCCGCAGCGAAAGCGGTCGGCCGGTTCATCGTCCGGATCTGGCCCACCATCCGCGACGCCGTGGTCACCGCTGCCGAGGCGATCTGGAAAGTGATTCGGCGGGTGTTCCCCATCATTCGCGACGTTGTCGTGAACGTTGTGCGAGCGGTCGCCCGTTTCGTGCAGGAGTGGTGGCCGAAGATTCGCGACGCTGTCATCCAGGCCGCCGAAGCGATCTGGCGGGTTGTTAAACCGGTGTTTATGGCCGTGATGGCGTTGGTCCAAAGGTTCATCCAGTTTGTTCGCGACCATTGGGGCGAGATCAGCGAAGCCGCAAAAAACGTCGCGAAGGTCATCGGCACCGTGTTCGGGGTGCTGGTCGCGATCATCAAAAAAGCCATCGACATCATCATCCCCACCCTTCAGTTCTTCTGGAACGTGTTCGAGGACGGGTTCGACGGGTTCAAGATCGCGCTCGAGGGGCTGATCGACTTCCTCGAGGGAATCTTCGACATCATCGTCGGGCTGTTGCGCGGGGATTTCTCGCAGGTGTGGGACGGCATCAAAGGCATCGTCCGGGGCGCGTTCAACGTGATCCGCGGTTTGGTCACGGCGTTCAAGGATCAGATTTTCGAGGCGTTACGGCTCGCCGGCATCGCGGACGTGTTCCGGGGCGTGTGGGATGGTCTGGTCGGCATCGTGACCGGTGTGTTCGCTGACGTGAAACGCGCTGTCGGCGAGTTCATCGGATTTGTTCGCCGCCTGTTCGACCTGTCGAACCTCGGGGACGTGGTCGGCGACATCTTCTCTGGTATCGGCGGCCGAATCTCGTCGGCGTTCAGCACCGCCCGCGACGCACTGAAGATCGGCATCAACCGAATCATTTACATGATCAATTGGTTGATCAGGAAATGGAACGGCCTCGAGTTCCGAATCCCGTCGATCATTCCCGGTATCGGTGACCGTGTCGTCGGGGTGCCCGACATCCCCGAAATTCCACGCCTAGCGTCCGGGGGTATTGTGACCGCCCCAACGTTGGCTCTGATCGGCGAAGCCGGCCCCGAAGCGGTGGTGCCGCTCGGTGCGGGGATGGGCTCCACGTACAACATCACGGTGAACGCCGGGATGGGCGCGGACGGTCAACAGATCGGGCAACAGATCGTCAATCACATTCGCGACTTCGAGCGCACTTCGGGCACTTCCTGGCGGGCAGCGTGACCACGCTACTAAACGGCCTGACGTATGAGGTCAACGTTTCGTTCAACGGCACTCCGACCGATATCACGGACGACGTGGTGTCGGTTCAGATCACCAGGGGCCGTTCCCGACAGTTGGATCAGATGACCGCCGGGACGTGCACAATCACTGTTCGGAACGACACCCGAAAGTTTGACCCGTTCAACACGGCATCGGCGACCGGGTCCACGACCCGCCCTCGAATGCCGGTATTCGTCGCAGTTGGGCACACCGCCGCCGACTACAAGATATTCACCGGGTTCGTTGACGATGTGATGGTCGACTGGGACCGCACAAACATCGGGACCGTCACCTACCGGTGTGTGGACGCGTTCAGCATCTTCGCGAATCAGGTGATGACCGCCCACACCGCCACCCAGCAAACAACCAGCCAACGGATCTTCGCGGTGCTGTTTCGCCCCGAGGTTGATTGGAACGGCGGTTACACCGTCAGTCCAGGCGTTGCGACGCTCCAAGCCGACACGGTGCCCGCCGGCACCAACGTTCTGAACTATTTGCACCGCATCGCCCAGGCGGAACAGGGGCGGGTGTTCATGGACCGGACCGGCCTGTTCACCTTCCGCGACCGCTACGACACCTATCAGAGCACCGTGAACCTCGGCTTCGTTGATACCGACGGCGCAGCAGGCTCGGGTGACTTGGTGTACCAAACCTACGCGGTCGAATACGGGACAGTGAACCTGTACAACCGTGTCGAAACGCAACGAGTCGGCGGCACCGTCCAAACAGCTGAAGACACCGCCTCGCAAGCCGACTACCTCATCCGCACCCTGTCCTACACGGATTTGCTGAACGTGGACGACCAAGGCGCAGCCGACGTGGGGCAGCTCCTCCTCGGGAAATACGCCGACCCGGAGCTCCACGTTCGGGAAGTGTCGTTTTTGGTAAGCAGCGCGAAAGCGGTCGCTAGCGCGTTAGCGTTCGTGAAAGAACCGGGCGACGTGGTCGAGGTAACCAAAACCTTCGACACCGGCACCCCCACCACCGACACACGCCAAGTCGCTGTTGAACAAATCTCGCACGACATCACCCCGTCACAGCATCGAATCACGTTCCGGTTCGGGAGCACCGACGGGCGGTCGTTCCTGGTGTTGAACAACGCAACGCTCGGCCGACTCGACTACAACCTCCTCGCCTTCTAGGAGCCGCCGCTATGGGATCCGGTTTCAAAACTTTCGCCTCCGCTGAAGTGCTCACCGCAGCGAACGTGAACGACTACCTGATGGAACAAGCGGTCATGACGTTCGCGACCGCGACAGCGCGCGACGCTGCGCTCACAACCGCGAAGGTCGAGGGGATGGTCGCCTATCTTGAGGACACCGACCGGTTGACGGTGTACGACGGGGCCGAGTGGACACCACCGAAAAACACGGCGTGGGGTGTCGACAGCACGGTCACCCACGACGTTGGGTTCCAATCGCTCACCAACTCGTCGACCTTGGCGGTGTTCCCGGTGACGCTGCGAAATGACCGGCAATATCAGATCGCCGCAAGCATGTCGACGCTGGCTGATGACACGACCGGTACCGGTGGCGCTACCCGGTTCCTGATGACCGCCACCTACGACGGAACATACGCTAACCGTGTGAGCTACTGGCAGGCTGATGCCAACGACGACGCATCCGGCTCGAACGTTTGTGTGACATTCATTGTGACCGGCACCGGCTCGAGCGCGAATCTGTCGTTCTCAGTCGCTGACCAGTTGGGGCGCGGGTACGACCAAGAGTTCCGCGGGTACAGCGCCGGCGATTACTGCACCCTCGTCATTACCGACATTGGGCCGGTCTGATGGGTTACTGGCTCGAGGATCACCCGCCCGTCCGGTCACAATTCGCCGACCGCCCCAACGGCGTCACCCCCACCCTTGTCGTGGTTCACACCTCGGAACAACCCCCCGACCTTGTGCCCCCCGACAACGGCACCGAGGCGCTCGCCCGATTCATCCAACAACGCTCCACCGCCGGCTGTTACCACACCGCCGTTGACTCCGACTCGACGATCAACCTCGTCGACCCGATCAAACAGTGTTGGGGTGCTCGAGGCGTCAACGAAATCGCGCTCCACGTTTCGCACTGCACCAGGGCGAACGACTGGTCTACGTTGCCGGCCGATTGGGTGACCGAAACGTTGACACGCTCCGCGGCGACCGTTGCCGAATGGTGCCGACGCTTCGGCATCCCGGCCCGGCTGGTGGACCCGTTCGACGGGGTGCCCGGTATCACATCCCACGCGGCGGTTGACCCCGGGCGGCGCACCGACCCCGGCCAGTCGTTCCCGTGGGACCGGTGGCTGACAATGATCAACGACAACTTGAACGTCGGCCCCTATGGGCCGCTCAACGCCCCCATTGTCGCTGTCGCAGCGAACTACACGACCGGCGGTTACTGGGCGGTAGCCGCCGACGGTGGGGTGTTCGCCGTCAACGCACCGTTCCACGGGTCCGCCGGGGCTGTCGGCCTGGTGTCCCCAGCGGTGGCGATTGTCCCCACGATCAGCAACGGCGGGTACTGGATCGTTGCTGAGGACGGCGGGCTGTTCTGTTTCGGTGACGCCCCATACCCGCCCGGGCACGCTAACTGGTTCAACAACTCGAGGCGTGGCCCGGTGGTGGACGGTACCCGAATCACCCAACAGCTCGTCCTCGTCGAATCCAACGGAACCGAGCACCGGTTCACCATCTAACGGAGGCATCATGTCCGATCAAGTTGTCGCAACCATCAGAACCTTGGTGCCGATGATTGTCGGCACCGTCGTCGGGTGGGCGGCGAACGCCGGCCTGATCATCCCCGAGGTCACCTCGGACGCTCTCACGGTCGCGATAACCGGTATCGCCTCAGCGGTCTACTACGTGGTGGCACGCGCAGCCGAGCAACGCTGGCCGGCCGCCGGTCGGCTCCTCGGCCACCCCGGCGCCCCCACGTACACACGGTGATCACCCTCGAAGGCGTCGCAGCGATCCTCACCTCGCTCGGCGCGCTGGTCTGGTCGATCCGGTCCTTCCATCAAGCGAGGCACGCGAACCGTGCCGTGAACGCGATCAGCCCGGGCGAACCAACGCTGAAGGATCGAATCGAACGCATCGAAACCACGGTCGATGATCTCCGCAAAGGCAACGAACGCCGGTACGACGCGCAGACGAACCAGTTCCTGACGATCCAACGCGAACTTGGCCGCTTGTCAGCCCAGATCGAGTCGCTGCTGTGAGCGACGATCTGCAAGAGTTCCGGCAAGCAGGTCGGGCGGGGATACCCCCGGGCGGCAAAACCGCCCGGTTCCTCGAGGCGCTCCCTGAGGACTTGCAAGACCGCGCGCTGAGAGCGATGCGAACCCCTGAGATCGGGGCGGGAGCGTGCGCGAAAGTGTTCGCCCGATGGGCTCGAGAACTTGACATCCCCGAACCGCCCGGGGTGGGAGCGATCAGCGCCTGGCGTCGCCATGACCGGGAAACCTGACCCGCTCGCCGAGTTCCGTCAACCAGACCGGCCCACGGCGACGGTTCAACACCGGCAGCAATGGCCCGCTCAACTGCTACTCGGGGACCGCACCGCCCAGGTTGTTACCGAACCCACTATCACCGACCGGGCGGTAACAGAACCCACCGGCGATGATCTGGACATGATCTTCGACGCTTGGGGTTTGGATCGCGCCCAATGGGAAATTGACGGTTCCACGGTCCGGGTGAACGCCTGGCCGGCGACGATCGGCCCCGGCGAAACTGTCACATTTCGACAGTTCAAGGCGACGTTGCGCCGAATTGGTGACCGGGCCGATATAGCGCCCATCCTCGACGGCATTCGGCGGCTGAGGCCCCGCACCAAACCTGTTGCCGCATCTGGTGGGCGAACCCGTGTGGTGGCGTTCGCTGACCCGCAGGTCGGAAAAGCCGGAACCGAAGGCGCGACCGGTATCCGGGACCGGTGGATGCACGCCATCAGCGGTGTGATCGCCGACGAACGCAAACACCGCAAACTCGGTTTCGGAACCGACACCCTCGTTGTGGCGTTGATGGGTGACCTGATCGAGAACTGCATGTCGGGGCACGATTCGCAGCTCTACGAGCTCGACCTGCACCTCACCGATCAGATCCGACTAGTGCAAGAACTGATTTGGGAAACGGTTCGGGCGTTCGCCCCAATGTGGGCGACGGTGCATGTCGCAGCTGTCCCCGGCAACCACGGCGAAGTTCGCAGCCGGCGAGGCGGCGGTATCGTAACCGCCCCATCTGACAATTTCGATGTGCTGATCCCAGACATGGTGCGCCGCCAGATCGAGCAAATGAACCCCGAACCGTTCGCTCATGTTCAGTGGTGGATGCCTCGAGGCGAGGAGCTCGTGGTTGTGTTGCCGTTGAATGGTTGCACGTTGGGGATGATTCACGGGCACCAAACCCGCGGGGCCGGTGATCCGCTGCTGAGAGCAACGAAGTGGTGGGCGGACAATTTGGTGAACGACCGGGACAGCGAACTGGGGGCGGTGGATGTGCTGCTGGTCGGGCACCATCACCACCACCGGGTGCAACGGTCCGGAACCCGCACTTTGATCCTGTGCCCGTCGTTGGAGGACGGCGACGGGTCGAGGTGGTGGACAAATCGTACCGGCGCGGCTGCGCCGCCCGGGGTGCTGACGTTCACGGTGGATCCTGGCCGGGAGTGGCCGGTGCAAGTTTTGACCGTGTACTGACAATGCTGAGAACAGGAAACGCCCCGACCGAAACGGTCGGGGCGTTTCCGCGTTGGGGTTCGTTGACAGGTCGACCGGTGGGCGGTTACTGTTCACGTCGTCAACACCCTGGCGTCTTTAGGCGGTGCCTTGTAGCACGATGTAGGCCGGTCGGGGTGTTGACGCCTTCCTGTTACGAAACGCCCCGACCTGAACGGTCGGGGCGTTTCCGCGTTGGGGTTCGTTGACAGGTCGACCGGTCGGCGGTTACTGTTCACGTCGTCAACGCCCCGGCGTCTTTGGCAGTGCCTTGTAGCGCGATTGTTAGCCGGTCGGGGCGTTGACGCATTGCAAATGTCAGGAAACGCCCCGACCGTTTAGGTCGGGGCGTTTCCGTGTTTGTCCTCGTCGCCACCGAGGTGTTCTCCCTGACCCGGGACGGGCGCGTGACGAATAAACCGCCACACCGACATCATAACCGTTCGGGCTGGGGAGCGGTCAGAGTTGCCAACCGAAGTCGACAAGCGCGGCGCGTGCTGCGGTGTGGGCGCTGCTCCCATCGTCGTCTGGGTCAACATCGTCGGCGTATCCGCTGACGTGAGATTCCCAGTCAAAACCCGACGGCCGAGTGGCCCGCAGGTAGAGAATGCACTCGATCTCGCATTCGACCGCGGACAGTTGCCGTTCGTAGAAGCTAGGGGCGGTGGTGTTGCTGTTCGTTTCCATGCCTACACCTTTTGAGTTCAGCGGACTCGCCAAACTGTGGCGTTCAGCGGAAAGTGCTCCGTCGTGTTGTCTGTGTAGATCGTGACGATGTCGTCCACACTTACCCGAGTGACGATCTCTGCCACGCCGTCGCGTGCCCATCCAAAGACCACCTTGTCGCCTTTGCGAATCTTGCTTGCTGCTGTGTTCTTCGTGGTGTTCGTTTCCATACCCACAGTATACACATAGCGTAACGGTGTGTCAACGGTTCCTCTGATAATCCCGTTCCGCTTCCCTGCACAGTTCGCACAACGGCTCCCCTGACCGTCGGTGCCGAACCGCAGCCGCTCGAGTGCCGCAAGGCAACCGCTCACGCGGCGGGCCGCCACGTTTCCGATCCCTGAACCGTCGAGCCCTCTCCGCGCCGTCCATCACCATCCAAACACCATACACATCCACGAACAGTGGCGGTGAACACCCGACCACCACCCGCCGTGTTCGCCCCCCAAAAAAGTTTCCCCGAAACCCTCCACCACACCGACCGAGGTGTGCTACAGATCGAAGAACAGCCCAACAACGGAGGCACCGCCCATGCCCGCAA
>JAAOEI010000428.1_pt1 | contig 16337 bp, 23 predicted proteins | sample 7059261 | NCBI WGS metagenome assembly JAAOEI01 (sample SAMN14008812, study PRJNA610033) | viral metagenome | isolation source: viral particles filtered from seawater | place: China: Hangzhou Bay, Yangshan Deep Water Harbour | collected 2017-10-31
TCCGCCGCGTCCCACCTCTGGTCAGATCTGTCCCTCTAACATCTCTCTAATCCCAGGGAACTTTTTATCCCCTACCGCCCATTTCTCCTCTTCGCTCAACTCTCCAGTTCTCTTTATCAGCCACGGTCTGATCCTCTCTCCAGACTCTCCGACTCTCAGCCTGTCCAGTCTCACGCAGAATTTCTGCAAAAGTTTGACGGTCTGTGCCCGCGAGCCATCACTCAAAAGGTACATTTTCTCGTCCTGATTTGCCAGTTCGCACATCTCTCTGAGCAAAGAATTGACGCTCATCACAGGCCATTTTGGACTCTCCCTGACCTCGTGGAACAGTCTCTCAACGGGGCTTTGGCTGTACTCTATCATAAGCTCACGGCCCGCTGTATGCGTAGATCTTTGCCACCCCATGTTACCTATATGTCGATCTCTGAGCCACCAATACAAGGCTCTCACGCCGTCTGACGGCTCTTCGTGGCCCCCTGACATCCTCCCTTTCGCCCACTGGTAGAGGTTGTCGAAGTATTCCTCGGTATCCACTCCCTTGACGCCGTCACGCGGGTCGGAATCACACCAGAACACGTTGATTCTGCGGTCTGTTTCGGATATATGAAGGGCATCCCCGTGGTTAGTTGCCAGGAAGAAGTTGCAATGAACGGTTCTTTTGGCCATTGCTCCGTACTTTTTATTGATGTTAAGCCTGTTTTCGGTCAGTATACTGCGGATCTTATCCATTGTTTTGAACCCTTTTGCCCCTTGTTCGTACACTTCATCGACGAAAACGAGCAGGGACTCGGCCAGGTATCCGTTAAACTGGCTTGATACCAGGTCTTCGATGCTCACAGTCTCGCAATTCCAGGCCCCCAGAAGCTTCTGCATCAACTCTACCAGCCACCCTCTCCCTGTCCCCTCGTGCAGGCTAACGTGCAACGGGGTCACTTTACAGCGATTTTCAGGGTGCTGGATGTTCAGTGCCATCCAGTTCAGGAACCATTCCCGTTCTGCCTCCACTGGAAAAAGGTACTCCATATGGTCCATGAATGGCTTGATCAGAGGCTCTATCAACTCTTCAGGGATAGGGCTGAACTTTGGTGCAGTGTAGGTGTTTACATAGTACTCGCCGCCGACCTTGGTCAATTTACTAGGGGTCAGGCTGGGGAGGTACACGCATCCGCGGGCGGTCTTCCTGTCCGGGTGTTTAAGCCACTGGTCTGCAACGCTGACCTCCTTGTCTACATAGTTCCCAGGGTCGTCCTTGTAAGGCTTTGGGATCTGGATGGTCATGGTCACGGGGAGGTAGGTGTTCTTGAAGTTCTTGACCGGGAGCAGGATGTCATCTGCGTTCGACTCCAGATCCATGACGGCGTCTTCGCTGGCGACGTAGATGAACCTCCTCAGGAACTTACCGAGCTCACCGTCGACCCCTTCCGCGCCCAGCTTCTTGGTCTCTTCGTTCGCCTCTTTGATGATCGACCTGAACGTGACAGGCCTTCGGCCGCCACTGTTACCGCCTAGTGACTTGTATTTGGTCAGCATGGGAGTGCCGCCGTTACATTTCTCGTCGTGGGTATGCGACCTCTCCGACCACTCGACCCAGTCTTCAAAGCCAGCATATGACCCGCCCGTCTCGTGGTGGCAAGCGGCTCCGACACTCAGCCATCCATCGTAATCCTTGCTGTTCGGGTCGACCTTGGACAGGTACTGGCGTCGCTCCTCGCGGGTGAGCCCCACCCTGGCGGACGACAATGGGATGGCCGCGGCCTCGGCCCCGGCCCCGGTCCCGGCCCCGCTGACCTCGCCGACCTCGCTCCCACCACCAGCTTGTTTCCACCCTCTGGCTTCAGCCTCGTCTTCGAACGCCTTGATGATGTCGATGGCGTCGTGGCGGCTGATGGTGGGCAGATCCTCGCGGCGCAGGTGTTCTATCCCGGTTCCGCTCCACTGGTAAGGGGCCTGGGTGTCCGGGTGGATGCCGTAGGCCACCCACTGGTTCCCCGCACCCAGTATCTCAACCTGGTTCTTTGACCCTGTGTGGTCAATGAAGATCTTGGATGAGATTTTCGGGAACGGGTTCTGTACCTTGAACGGAAGAAGGGCCTTGGGCTTGATCCCGACACGGTAAGGGGACTTCCCGACCATGGTGTTGATGAACTTCACCATGAAGGACGTCATGTCGAGGTCCCTGATGTCCAGGTCGCACCCTGGTGTCGAGGCGGCCAGCACCCCGACACCAGTGTACCCTTCTTCTATGTACTTGTTGAGGTCATCCACTCCCAGCTTGAGGTCCTGCCACCCGCTGATGCCCGCCGGGTACTTCTTCCCGTGGGCGATGGGGATGATGTTGTAGCCCATGTCTATAAGCTTCGGGCCTAGTGCTTCCAGGTAGTTCGTTGTCATTATACTCTCCTTTTATCCTTAAATTAATTCAGTAACTTGTCGTCGAGTTCGTCGAGTTCGTCGAAGGTGAAGTCAATTACGACCTCATCCTCCTCATCCTCGGAGTCTTCGAAACATTCGAACGAACAGAAATCAGGGTCTGGCGTGTCGGTCGTGTTGAAATCAAACACTTTTCCGCAGATCTGGCACTTACATTCTTCGCTCATGGTCAATACCTCCAAAAAAACCATATGATTAATAGAAGGCCAACCCCGAACACAACGGTTTCGAGGCCGACGAGCGCGGCATAAAACAGGAATTCGTTAATCTCGTATGAGTTCATCTACTAGTTTAATGAAAAAAATTCGAAATGAGTTTGCACAAAGTGATAGCCCATCGGATCAAACTCGTCCAGGAGTTCCTTAAACTCTGCAGGATCTCTCCACACCCCGCCCCACGGTAGCATAATACCGCTGTCAAAATGCTTCGGGGTGCAGTCGTAAGCGTCTACTTCCGTCCACTCGCCCCACTCAATATAATCTCCATCTTCATCTTCGAAGTCGTCCCAGTCGAAGTCTTCATCATCGATAAAGAAGTTCACGTTTAATCTCCTTTCCTCCAAGGTTTTGTGGCGTGAGGCTTCTTCGGCGGCCACGTTTTTTCTATGAACGGCATCAGTTGTCCGTTCTCGAGGTAGCCTATTGGCCCCGGCGAGATCAGGTAACAGGCTGGCGGGGAGCCTTCAGACACCACCGACATGGGTATGAAGTCGGCCGGGGCCGGGGCTTGCATACGGCAATGCACCATCTTCGAGTGGTAGACTACCTTAACCTTGTTACCTTGTTCGTCTGTTCTTTGGATGATGATGAGCCCTGCAGGGGTGGGTTCCCATCCCTGCAAGTCCCAGTCCTCATGTTCAGGCGGGAGTTCTTTTAGCGGCTTAATGAGGGGAGCGGCAGTGACTACAATACTGCCGCTTAGTAAGGCGAGCATCAGTACCCGTAAAAAAATTATCATAAACACCTCGGCAAAATACGGCCAGCGCGAATAGTGAAACCGGTATCAATCCGAATTGACCTTTGTAAGTAAACATCCCTATCCACAGGAATTCAGAAACAACACCAAGTACACTACCCCACTTGTTGAACCGAGTCAACAAAATAATGACAACAATGGTTATAGCTGATACGAATATCTCAAAATAAATCAATTTTGTACGTCGTCCTTTTAACGATACATTCTTTCATGATGTGCATATGGGAATCGAACTCTCTTAATCCATCGTCCTCGTGTGTGCCGTGTGACAGGACCACCATATCGGCATCCTCGTATGTCACCCATCCATAGTATGTCATAAGAAAAGCCTTCGGGTTGTACCTGGCCGGTATGATCCAGTCTTCATTAGCGTGGAAATGATCCTTGAAAGTAATAGCTTGGAATTTGTATGTTTTCATTTCTTTGGTATGCTTATCCAATTCGGCTCAGTGTTATTGTTTCCCGAAAAAGAATCTTCGAGATGCACTGGCATCCAGATGGTGATGCCGTGCTTGGGGTGTGTCAACCACAGTGCTTGCATCGGCTTTTCGAACGTGAAATTGCCGTTGAAAGCGTACTCGTCGTAGCCTTTAAGACTGCCATTCCCGATGATCCGCTGATCCTGGGAGAGCGTATGGAAATGCCCGTGGAGCATCGTGTTATAAGGCTGTCCGATCTCACTCTGGCGGCCGCGCTTCTTGTGGTCCCCTCTGATCGTCGGCCCTCGATGCCCAATAACACCGTCGCCTCCTCGAAACTGGTCTCCGTGGGTCAGGTAATACACATGATTGTAGATTTTGTAGTAGAGATCCGACCCGTCAGACACTAAAAACGTGATATTTGGGTCGCTCTCGTAATATTTTGCCAGCATCTGGTACAGCAACCAGTCAAAATTTGTAAATACGCGGTTCTTATGGCGGGGTTTTCGGGTGTTTCTGCCATGATTTCCCGTGACACAGGGCAAAAAGATGTTGTCGAACTTCTTTTTTAAGGTATCAATCGCCCATATGAGGACCCCGTACAGATCCATTACCGACTCCATCGTGGACTGTTCGTTGCTCTCGGCCAGTTCCTCATGGATATCGCCGCTGAACATATCTCCACCAAGCGGCATCACTAAACCAGGGTAGTCCGGCTTCACGGTATGGTTGAACAGAAGGTCAAGTGCCCCGCTCACCAGCGACTGCACCCTTTCGTGGGCGATCCTCGGGTTAAACTTATTCACCTCGCCGATCTGTTCCGGGAACACAACCTCACCCCAGTGCCAGTCTGAACAGAACAGGGTTGGCACACCTGGAGAGGTTTTGACCTTATCTTTCTTTATCAACCACTTTGGAACATTCGGCTCTAAGTCCTTTATCTTAAAGATTTCCTTCTTTACCTTGGCCTCAGTCGCCTCTTCTCTCTCCCTTTTAGCCAACTCTTTCTGGAGGTCCTTGATCCGACTCTTCAGGTATGGGACCTCTCCAGGCTCTTTGCTCTTCTTGCTTTTCGGGGTCAGCCCCATAGCCTTGCCCATTTTATCCCGGTCCTTCAGGGTACTGGACGCCATCCCGAGGACCTCGGAGGCGGCGAACGCCGTGCCGTACTTGTGGACAGCATCCACCGCCTCTTGCAATTGCTTTACACTTGGTTTCCTACTCATTATTTACTCTCCCTGGCTTGCCTGTATAACTCTTCCTTAGGGATATATTTTTTCAGGTTCCCATCTTTGTCCAGAATTCGGACGTCATACAGTTGGTAGTTGGAACTCTTCAGGCCTTTCGGGGACCCGCTGACCTTGGAATTATCCACCCTACCGCCAGCCCACAAACTCGCATCCCATTCACTGTCCATTTTGTTCTCCGATCTTTGTATTATACACTAATTGATAATAGAACACTCTCTCAACACTCTAAGGACATACTCGTAATCCAAGCCGATAACTTGGCACCACGAATTAACATCACTGTTCTCCCAAGTCTCCTCTTCTTCCAGACCCCTAACTCCAATATCTTCAATAGCTTGCCGTATTACGGCGAAAGCCAGCTTTTCTTCAGGCTCTCCCGGCTTGGAGTTGCTGTGTAATAGTTCTATAACCCGCTTTTTCATTATAGAATTATTCATTTCTTTTAAGGTCGACATAGATACAAGTCGTTTCCGCGGGGATCTTTTCCCCGGCTTCCTCGCAAGCCTTCAGCGTCTGGAACCCAGGCACCTGGGTTATATAAGTTGGCGGAAACAATTTTCCAGATAATCCCCACATAATTAATAATATATACATTTTCACTCCATTTTCCGCGCTGACGCGCTTTAAAGTTTCGCGGCGGGCCGGCTTCCCCACTCGGCTCCGACATATCATTTCGATCCACACTGCGACATGGATCAGTGCCTCAACCTCGGCGTGGGTTTATCGCAGACACCACGCCTCCGCCGCTTATTTCATAATGTCGACACACCCCTCCTCATAGCGTCCATAAGTTTATTTTGGGTGTTGCCACAGTCGAACAGGACCTTCTTCATCAGTCTCTCGACCTTGGTTTCGGCGAAAATTATATGGATTACTACTTGCTCTTTCTGCCCCTGCCTGGCGAGGCGGGCAATGAACTGGTCATACAGTTCCCTGTCCCACAGGTAGCTGATGAAAACGCCCTCACTCCCGCCTTCCTGCAAGTTCAGGCCGTGCCCCATGCTGGCCGGGTGGCCGACACCCATTGGGATCTTGCCAGCGTTCCAGTCTCTAATATCTTTTTCAGTATTTATGATCCGGGCTTCCGGGAACTCTTTCAAGATCCGGTCGAGGTCGTGCTTAAACAGGTAGGCTACAAGGATGGGGCCTTCCGCTTTCTCGTATATCTTCCTCAAAGCTTTTATTTTTTCGTTGTGGACTTCCTTCCACTGGCGGGACTTCTTCTTTTCTGCTGTATTGGAGTCCAGCATATTGCCGTTGTCGTCAACGTACACTGCCCCGTTACAGAATTGGTGCAGTTTGTTCTGGAGGGCGGCGTTGTGCGGCGCGGACACCGTCTCCTCGTTGTCAAGCGAGAGGACGTATTCGTTCTCCAGTTGGATGTATTGCTCGACGAGGTGGCCGGGCAACTTTACGGGCGCTTCAACGATCTCTGGATTTTTTATCGTCAGGTGATCTTTAGCCCGTATGCCGAGGCACAGCGGGAATAGTTTCTCGTGGATCTCCTTCTCAGCCCCTTTCTTTATCTCCCACTTGAACCCGTCGAACCCTTGGTCGAAGTAGGCTTGCTTGAAAGCTGTCATTGACCTGGTCAAGGCTTTCCCGCCGTCCAGGAGGTAAGACTGCGCCCAGACGTCCAACAGCCCGTTCGAGGCTGGCGACCCAGTCAGTTCTACCAGTCTGTTGATTTTGTTTTGTACTGCCTTCAGACCCTTGAATCTCATAGATGAAGAGTTCTTGAAAGATGATGCCTCGTCTATAAAGACAGTGTCGAAGGGCCAGTTCTGGTATACAACGCGGCAAAGAAGAGCGACCTGCTCTCTGTTGATAGAGTAGAAGGTCGACTTCGTAGATAGTTTTTCTCGAAGCCACGGGATGTAGTAATTGTACACTAGCTCATCCCGCCGCTTCATTTTCCTGGTTATCTCTGCGTTTGAGTCCCTGTCGTTCTGCCCTAACCCCTCTTTTTTGAACAGTTTTAAGACTGCTTTGTTCTCCTCGGAGTCCGGCCAGTACAAGCGAGTGCAGGTCATGTGCTTCAGGTGGTCCCACTTGTCAGCCTCCAAGGGCCACACGGAATGGCTGACCCTAAGAGGCGATATAACAAGTGGGTACCTGGATTCGAAACGGTTCAACAATTCGTTCATTGCTGTCAGACTGATGACAGTTTTCCCGAGACCGGGGTCCAGCCAGAGGGCGCATCGCTCATGCTTCAGCACCCACTGGATGGCCGTCTCTTGATACTCATGAAGGTCAGATCTTCTCATTTTGTTGGACACGCTCCGGTTACGCACTCATCATCCTGCAAGTCGTGGATACCTGTAACTGTGTCGAGGTCGACAGGCAGTAGTTGGCTGACGTACTTTTCATAAACTTCTTTTGTTACCACCTCTTGCGGCAGATAAGAATAGCCCGCAGTCTCGGCGTCACCAATAGGTAGAAAGGAAACGCCAACGTAATGTTCCCAATTTAGCAGTAGCCAGTCAATTATACAAGGAATTTCTTCACTCCGATACGAAATTGTGACACTACAGTTCTGCTCAACGTAGTTACACATCAACATCTTATACCGCTCCAACTGGTCGATGGCAGTCTCTGGAGTCTTCTTAAACCGCATATTGTGCCACGCTACCGGAAGGGTGACCAACACGTTGTGTTCGTCTACCGGGTTTGCCTTCGTGGCGTACCCGGCCGCCCGCAGTCGTTCGACAATAGGGTCGTCGACAGAGAAGTTCACGTTGTTAAAGATGTATTTTCCAGGAGGCATATGACAACCCTCCGTGGTATCCATCACCTTTGACAGTGTGCCAGAGGGTTTGATAGTAGTAACATTCTTTGGCCGCTGTGTCCCAAGTTCATCAGCCATCGAGTATGCCCCTGCTACCACAATGTTCTTCAGGCGTTTGAAATCATACTCCGTCATGTCCTGTCGTCTAACCACTCCAGTGAGGCCGACTCCACAGAGACGCAGATGTTCGTTATTTTCGTGCCACGTTCTTTGAAGTATTCCGTCATCCAGGTTGACAAGTGTTTGCCGATAGTTTGCTCTGGCGAGAAGGTAGGCGGCTCGCTCCATTCCTCGGTTGTCTTCGTGGAATTTTGCGATGTCCAACTCGGCAAGGTTGCAGAAACCTTTATTAGCAAGAAGGATTTCGGCACACGGGTTGACCCCTTTGAACCATGGAGCTCTTTTCCTAGCTTGTTCTGCGTTGATGATTCCTGGTTCGCTCCCTCCGCTTTCTTCCATAATCGTGAAAACATCGGTCAGTTCCTCCTTTGTCGGTTTATTCCAGAACATCAGAGAATTATTACTCTGTGCCCGGTGTGGCGTCTTGGTCAAGTGGTCTTTAGCTCTTGCGAAACGCTCCCACTGTGGCGACCCGTAGTCAATCAAGCATATCTCCGCTGATCGCCTCGAAGATAAGATAGTCCCCATCCAGTTGACGATGTCGAGGATGTCCATGTAATCCAGGAGTTGCCCGGCTCGGCGACTTAAAATTTTAATGATAGCTGTATATGCTTTGGAGATTTGTCCGTCTCCTGCGCTGATCCATCCGTAACCGGAAAGTCGCAACCCTTTCGGTCTGATTTGTGTGAAATCGAGAACGACATTTGTTGCCGGTCCTTTATACGCCAAAATTTTACCGATAGATTTGGCCCATGCTTCTGCGCTGTCTCCCACTTCCAGGTGCCAAGTCCCGGTATCTGGAGAGTGTCTTTCTTCGTTTGTTTCTCTTCCTCCTTTATCCTCCCTTTCACTTCTGATAACTTTGATGTTTTCGATGTGGTTGGTGAAACCGGACAGAGTTCCTGGTACTGGCTTGAATCCAACTCCACACCCTTGAAGGAGCAACCATAAGCAGTCGACGGCATCGTGTACAGTCTCCAAGTTTAGAAAAGCACAGTTAAATTGAGAAGCCTCGCGGCGCATAGCAATATCAGTCCCACCTAACCACAGGGTTCGCCCACTCACTGACACTTTTCGATCCAGCATGAGTTGGCGGAGTTCTTCGAGTTCGTCGAGCATATAGCAACTTTCGGTGGTGGCGACGCTAGCATCAGCCGCTCTTCCCCACAGCCATCCTTGGTGTGCAATCACTCTATCAACCGTCTGCTCCCACGTTTCAAACACGGTTCCTTCGTTGTTAAGCGGGCGGTTGTACGTTCTTCGGGTAACTACTTGTGCTCTTACTGACGGCGTTGTCATCTTACCAGGTCCTCCAAGTTTACGGGTTTGTAGTTTTCAGGTTTTAGTATTTTACCAGTGGTCGGGTCTTTCTTAAGCGGGGTCACCTTTGTCATGTTGTTCCAGCACACTCTGCGGTAGGCTTCCTCTAGGTCCCATCCGAACGCGACTGCTGTACCTTCAATGACATACATAACGTCGCACATTTCTTTTAAAAGATCGGCCAAGGCTTTCCTCTTCCTGTCCGTATGTGCGGTAAACCGCTGTTCGTCCTCCGATCTGTCGACTTCGTAACAAGCAAGGATCAACTCGTTGCACTCCTCAGTCATTAACTGTTTCTGCAATTGGAAGTCCTGATTGTTATACTCTACTTCTACTGGTTGGCCAGTCGCTCTACGGAAATCTTTTACGGTAGGCATTGTCCGTCTCCTTATCAATGATTGTATATCCGTCTCCTATGTTGTCTACTACATATACTCTTGCTCCGTGACTGCTCATTAAGTCGTGTTCATTTAATTGTCCTTTGTTTGGTTTCTTCCCCATGGCTTTGAACTCTATATAAAATTGAGTTCCGTACCCTATGAAGATCCTGTCAGGAACAAACTTCTGGCCAGGAGACTTAAATTTCCTGGACAACCACCCTTTGTTCTCTCCGTATTTTTTGACTTTCTTTTCTGTGGTACTTTCTTTTGCTGGGTTTGTTTTAATCATTTTTTATACCTGATCGCCTCCTCCCCTTCTACCTCAACAGGTAGATCTTTTGCCCACTCCGGCGGGCGTTTCATGATGTCGAGAAATTCGTCAATGCTTTTCTCGCCTTTAAATTCCTCTGCTACAATCTCGTCGTGAACATGAAGAACGATATGATATCCGGCGTCTTTCAACCTAAGCATAGCCGCGGCCAGTAGATCCCTTGCCACAGCTTGCGTTACGTTCTCAGCTAATGACCCGCCGTAAGTAGCCTGCCTGGACCACTTGTAGCTTTTTGAGTCGACGCCACTGAACTTTATGGTGTAGGTGTCGAACTCTTCTACTTCACTGCCCGCCTGGTTCGCCATCTTCTTAAAAGTGAAGAGGTCGTGGTGTTCCACTTTACTGTATATAAATGTCACCGGGTATTCGTCGCCGACAGAATAATACTTTATGCTCTTTATTTCAAGTGCTGGGTTGTGGTAGCACAACAATCTGCCAGAAGGAAGCTGGCAGTATAGTGTACCATTGACCACTTTGTAAACTATACTATTCCTGACACCAACCTCCACTCTCTTGCCGGGGTTTTGAATTGCGGCGATGGCCGCCTCTTCGAGGCTCTTCCAAAACTTCACGATGTTCGGGTTCCCTTTCCTCCATAGAGATACGATTTTGGAGCAGAACTCGTTGTCCAGGTCGACGCTGTTTTTCAATGCCATCCGTTGCAAAGCCCTCCACCCGCCTTGAAAACCACAGGCCAGTTCGGAAGTCTTACCAGCGAACCGTTCGTCGGACCCTTTTGTGATTTCTTCAATAGGCTTGTTGAAGATCTTCGACGCGATGTACTCGTAGGCTTTCCCGTGGCCTCGGAACATCTCCACCTTCTCATCTTCGTCGGCCAGCCAAGACAGAACCCTTGACTCAATAGAAGCAAAGTCCCCTATCAACAGACGCTTACCAGGTTCTGCTGTTAGCATACCCCTGATGCAGGAAGATATGGCCTCTATTGAACCACCATATATTTCGTTCAGCTTTTCATGGTCCCTCTGTGGTAGTAAGGCAATGCAGTCGTCTACGTTGTTAATGGCCGGGCGCATTAGGTTCTGCAGGTTGATACCAAGAGACGCCCACCTCCCGGTTTGTCGCGCCCCACAGTAGGTAAAGTTTCCGCGATTCCTGTAATCATGTCCAGCCCTTCGCTTGAGAGCGTAGAATTTTTTCGGGGCGGTTTTAGATAGGAGAGACTTCTTCTCGATAGCCTCTTTTAGTTTTTGTGATATATCTTTTTGTGTTTTTAGATACTCTCGGAGAGTGTCTGCTTGTACGTTGTCTTGATTGTAGCCGTTGTCCCTCAACCAAGGCAGGAACTGGTGGTGGCTGTTCGGATTTTCTAGCCCGGTAAGTTCCTGCAACTCTCTGAATAATTGTTGAGACTGCGACTCATATATGCTGATGCAGTTGTCGATGTTTTTTAAATCCATATAGATGCCGCGGAGGTTCACTTCCTGGTCTAGCTCCCAAACTTTTCTTTCAGTGGGGTGCAGTTCAAAAAGCTTTTTAGATATTTTCCTCTCCACCAATACGTCCTGTAGACAGTATTGGTATAGCTCACTCATTAATTCTTTATCGTTATTCCAGTAGTATTCTGGATCCCCATTATCGATATTCTTCCTCGTGTTCTTTTGTGGTATACATAGCGTTCTGATGAGCTTCTTCCCTCGACTGTCTTTCCCCTCATCCCCGGTGAAACCTAATACATTGGCCGCCTTATCGAGAGATCCAGGAAGCCCCATTGCCGAGGCTCTCGCCATTGTGTCGGACCACAAGGTAATAGGTGGCGGCTCCAACCCCATAACATTTTTTATTATGCAATACTCGAAGAAAGAGTTCCACGCGTTGAGCCTGATAGGAGCCGAATACCAGTCCGTCAGGAATGTTGGCAACGCCCTCCCCGGCAACCACAGTTGTGGAGGGTTATCATTTATGGCGTACCCCATGCACAATACTTCAGTGCTTGGGTGTTCGGAGTAAGCTGAAGCCCCGACATTCGTTATATCTGCTTCACTTCTCGTCTCGAAGTCTAAAGATATCTGTATCACTTGAAGGCCTTAGGAAAAAAAAGGGGTCCAGGATATCCCTGGACCCCTCGGTTCGTAATAAGACGTTCTAGTCCATAATTCCTAGAACATCCGCTTCCTCGCCTGCGGATTCAGGGACCGTGATGGGCCTGAACGAACTCTTGGTGTCGTCACCACCACCAAGAGGCTCTCCCTTTTTGTACTGCTGGATCTTTTTAAGACCCCAAGATACGCCGCTTCCAAACTTTCCAGGACCCCAAGCATAACAGTTGATCTCGGCGACTACATAGTCACCGGACACAATGAGGCCAGGGTCAACACCCATGGCGTTTCCCTCATTGTCGTGGGACACGCACTCGGCTTTAGTGTTGTAGACGCGCGGGCGTCGATCAGCCTTTACGTTCAGGAAGTAGTGCCCTCCATAAGGCTCGTCTCCGGCTTCCACGTTATCCGGGACACCGCCACGACCGTCTTTGTCGCCGTCCCTGAACGTGATCTTCAGACCCTTGGGAGGCTTATCGCCCCACTTGTCTTTTGCCGCAGAACTGATAGCCGCCTTGATAGCGTTGACAGTTACTTCATCCTCTTTCGGAATTAGCAACATGGTACTCCACGTTTTTTGTTCTTCACCAGTGGATTCGTCTTTAAAAACTTTTCCGGTGATTCCTTTAAAGTAAGATACGCGGGCAGGAAACTCATAAGATGTAGTTACAATGTAGCTCATTTTTTTCTCCGTTATTTTAAATTGTTTACGAATTGTTTACGATTGCTTTAAAAGATGCTTCAACATCAGATTCTAGTGCTGGCCTTTTGTCCTCCTTTCTGGCGACTGTTGGTTTCCCTTCAGCTTGTAACCAAAGGCTTTTGAATCCTTCACCATCAACCTTGATCTTCTTCGCCTTCATTAGTTTTTCAACTTCTGTTGGGGTGGCAAGTTTTTCAGTTACCACTTCTTCTTTACTTATACCGAATGATTCTAAAGATTGCAAGACATTTTTACTGTTCCTCCATTTTTTATTTCCAGCCCTCCCTCTGACGAGCTTGTATCCAGGAACAGCCTCTCCGCTGACCAGTAGGTTATAGGCGTATGCTTCAACACCGTCAGCCCACGTTCTCAATGAGGCGATGTTTTTTAGGATAATTCCTATGTCGTAGTTCGACAGCTTACCCCTATCCCTCAATTTGAACCCTTCGGCAAAATTGACAAAGTTCGAGGAAGCGGTATCCATTGAGTGTTTCGCCAAGGCCGGGCAGAACCCTTTAGCTAGGCACCACCTACACTGCTTATCGCCAGGGTTCAACTCTTTACTGCCACTCATAGCCTCTTCAGCTTTATTTATAACGACGTCCCGTGCCCACAGCAGAAGCTTTTCGACACTGATTTTAAACTCGCTAGGCTCATCCGAGACCCGCGGCTGGATGATGACACAGTTCACTATGTCATCCATGTTGAAATTGTAATACATATCAAAGGTTTGAATGACTCCGAGACCATACATCATAGCCTGTTCATTGTGGTCCGCTGAAACTTGTTGGCCCTTACCATACTTGAGGTCGACGACATTAATTACATGACTGGCTTCTTCGTTTTTGTCGTCGTATAACACATTGATTTTTATGTAGTCAGCGGTTCCAAAACCATTCTTCACCCAGTTAGAGTAGTGAACCCTGGCCTCTACCCAATGGTGACTTCCTTCTAAAGAGTTGCAGTAATCCAGGTACTTCTGGACATTGTCCACCATATCTGGGTTGACGTCGATATCTTCGCCCTCAACCTGGATAGTAGTTCCGAGAAAATCCAAAGCTGGCCTATAAGACGTAAGACACTTTTGCGCCAACTCATGCGCGGCCGTCCCCTCCTTGGCGAATGGAGAGGATATGTTCGGCATCCCTTCTGACATTTTGACAGACCCCGGACAAGCGATCCATCGGTGAGCGGATGAGGCTGATAATTTCGCGTGGGTACTCATTGGTTGGCCTCCTCATTCCTTGCTCTTTCACAGAGAATTATTTCAGCTTCCTTCATAAATTTTTTGTAATCTCTTTTAGCTAACTCTTTGAAAACATTAGCATTAAACTTTTTCAATAGGGTGATAGCTTCCTCTCTGTGGTTGCCGTTGTTGTCGACTTTGATCAGTATTTCTCTTACAGTTTCTGCGGAAGGTGTTGGGGTTTCTACTTGTTTTTTATCCTTTTTAAGTTGGCCCCGCCCTTCAACCTCTTCTGGATTAGATTCGTCCTTGTCCACATGGACCTGAACCTCCACGAGGTTAGTCTTAGAATCTGGATCTCTGACGGTGACAAATTTTATCCTGTCCATCTTTTCTAGTGATTCTAGTTTGCCATACCGATCAACAGCGTTCTTCATAAAATCTAGTATGGCGGCCAGCGTGTAGTTCAGATTTTCTTTTTCTTTCGTGTTTTCTTTCACCAGGTTTACAAGGATTTTTGCTAGTTCGTCTTTTTTAGGCATTGTGTTCTCCTGTTTTTGTGTTACTATTAAGATTGCAATTTACCACAAAACAAAAGGAGATGTCAAATGCAAATTCCTGATTTCACATTGAAGCGCGTAACCTCAACTAAATACGGGACTTTCGGCGTTTTGATTCATTGGGAGGAGCAGTTCGCCCTGACCGCGGAACCTCCGTGGAAGGACAACCGCACTTATGTTTCTTGTATACCAGCCGGAAAGTATATCTGTAAACTGACAGACTCTCCAAAATTTGGAAGGACATATCTGTTGCAGGACGTACCAGATCGGTCTCATATCTTATTCCACAAAGGGAACTTTGGAGCAAATGTCGTAGACAACCAGAGGTCGTCCACTAAAGGGTGTATACTGATAGGTGAAGAGTTTGGCCGACTGGATGGTCAACCAGCTTTACTGTCTAGTGCTAGAGGGTTCACGGAGTTTCTTCAAAGAACTTCAACCCTTAGTCAGTTTATTATCAGAATTCAAAACTGTTTTTAAATATGAAAACACTACTGACTATCAGTCTTCTCGCCTTTATATCTGTAGCCTGTACTTGTGTGAGCTACGAAGATGAAAGCAAGTCCGTGCAATACTGCTCCACTAAAGACATGGAAGACATAAACTTAAAGTATGGAAACGCCGACTTGTCGGTTGGAAGCGCCGACAATCAGGCCGGTGAAGCGGCGAAAGAAATATTAAAGAATAAAGCGTTTGAGGCTCTTACTCGCCCTTAGCTTTTTTCTTGGCTTCTTTCTCTGCTTTGTTCCAAGGAATCCACCCAAACATCCTGGTAGCAGACCAGTAGATCCACGGCATGAGCGGAAGCTTCCACCGGCGGCTAATACATTTGCGGAGCCGCCGGTCCGCTTCTGCTCTGGACACCCCAGTGATCTCTTTCGGGTTCCTGTAGTAGAAGTCGTGTTCGTGACAACAATCTTTGAAGTTGAGATCGGGCGCATTACTGCATCCGTCATTGGTTAAGTCCAAGCGATAGCCCAGAGCTTGAAGTGCTTTTACTTTATCTCTCCAGTTTGGTTTTTTATTTTTCATAGTATCCTATCCCTAGACTGACGGCGGCTACAACGCCGACTAAGAAGAGGCCCAAAAAGAATTTGAAAATTAGATTGCTTGCAGAATCGTAAGTGTCGAGAAATCTTTCTAGCCGTTCATGTTGTTTGTAATGCTCTTCAGGGTCAACATAAAACGCTGGCTTTCGCTTCACAATCTCTTCGGCAAGGGTCTCTATCTCCTGTTTACTTAACGGCATCTCTTCCTTCTTTCTGGGCGGAAGGTTTCATTTTAACGCAACAGTTTTTAATAGGATCTCTTTTAATACAGATCCATCCTCTTGGCACATATAAGCAAGCTACTAATATTAAAACAGCTATTGTGGTGGCTCTCATCATTTTCTTAGCATCCCTTCTAACGTAGAAATCCTATCACTTAAATCGGATATTTTCTCGAACTGCTTGTCCAGTTTTTCGGAGTGGGCATCCTGGTTCTTAACGATAGCAGAGAAGTTGCTTTCGAAAGACCAGGACACCACTCCAAAAACTGAACTGACGAGTGCTGTAATAACAGCACCCCATATCAATTGCTTACTCGCTTGCATCTTCCTTCTCGGCAGAAGTTGGACAAGGAACAACTTCCCCTTTCTGGATACTCTCGCCGTATTTCGATGTGAAAGTCAGGGCCGTCTGAACATCACACTGGAAAGCCAGAACCGCTTTGATAATAAAATCTTTTTGCTCTTGTGAATCGAAAGTCATGTGGGTGCTCCTTTTAAATGTTTTTAATTATACAGCATCAAGCTGAATATGGTACTCGGTCCCGTTG
>JAAOEI010000429.1_pt1 | contig 16336 bp, 15 predicted proteins | sample 7059261 | NCBI WGS metagenome assembly JAAOEI01 (sample SAMN14008812, study PRJNA610033) | viral metagenome | isolation source: viral particles filtered from seawater | place: China: Hangzhou Bay, Yangshan Deep Water Harbour | collected 2017-10-31
GTCGCCGAAGTTGATGTCGTTGCCGTTGGTTGACAGATCACTGGTTAGGTTGGTGATGCTGATGTTTTCCAGCACGTCCTGCTCGATGGCATTGTTCAACTCGGCGCGGGTGATCCTTTTCGTCACCGACCCGCTGGTGTCAACGATCAGAAACAGGTCATCCGCTGCGGTATCTGTGCCGGTGATTGCGTCAAGCTCTGATACTTTTTTGTCAGCCATTTCTAGACTCCAGCGATTTCATAAGCGATGATTCGCGCATTCGCTTGCAGCGTTGCGCTCGAGGTGTTGGTTTTTGCTGCAAAGTGATAGGTCACGCTGCTAGTTGTATTTGGCTCATCAATGATCATCGCGGTAACTGTGTCGCTTTGCCCGTAGAAAAACCCGCCATCGCCCTGATTGAGTGATCCGAATTGCTCAGTGGCCGTCAGGCTTGTCGTGCCTCGCTTTATCATCGCATAACCGTAAACTTGAGAACTGTTGTTTGGCCCGGAATACGTGCCGACGCACTGCACCATAATTTTCGCAGATGTGGATGACGGCGTGATCGAGACTGACACCTTGTTACCATATGAGGTTGATACCGAAGTCGATGATCCTAAAACAGATTGACCCGCAATCGTTGTTCGCACAGGCACATTCTCGTCAATCGATTGCTTGACCCGCAGCGGCGTCATCAACTCGGTGTTGTTGGTCCCGGCCTCTGCGGTGGCCTGCGATGCAACTTGCAGATCGATGATCTTTGTTCCGCTGCTGTTCAGGATATCGATGCCGCCAGCCGATGCAGCTTGCAGGCTGTCGCTCACCAGCTTCATCCGGCTGTTGGTGACATCCATCTCACCGACGATGATCCAGTTGGCGTCGTTTTTGTCCCTGATCTTGAGATAGTTGTTGGTGGTATCCATCCACCACATATTTGCATATGTCGAAGATGGCTCTGACGCGCTGCTGTTATTCGACACAATTGCCGAAAGCGCGTTGTTCAGATCAGACCGGAATGCCGGTGTGGTCTGGTCGTTGATCACATAGTCATGCGTAGCCATCAGTCATACCTCACAACGGCGGTCAATTCCTCAACGGCTGGAGTAATGTCGTCGCCGGTGCTTTCAAGCTGTATTCTAAACCGAAACGCCCTTGCAGAAAAGTCACCGCTTTTGAAGCGACGATAATCAGACCACGATGGCGATCCCGCCGGGTCATCGTCAGTGGTCGAGATGAATTGAATCACGTTGGTGTCAGCGAAATCAGAGCCGCCGGACAGGTCGTCAAAATTACCGGCCAAGCTGTCAAAATTGCCGGTCAGCGTGTCAAAGGTCACCGACGCGGCATCGTTGATGCGTAGCGTCTTGATGTTCATAAACGCACGCGCAACCCTGACCGACCCGGTGTCGATGTAATTGCTGAAATCATATGTGGCTGTTGTCGGCGCAGACGATGGATCGGTGATCCGCAGTCTGCTTGATGCCACGCTGCATCCGGTCTTTGTGCCGGTGAATGATGTATGTTCAGCCTGCGTCTGTTCATTCGCGAAAATATCAAGGTCATTTGCGTTTATGACAATGCTGGTTGCGGTGACGCTTTGGTTGCCTGATTTGTCGTAAGCCTTGATCAGATAGGTTCCGCTGCGTGGCGGCACTGTGACGCCATTGGCCGGACGCGCAACCTTATCAACCGCTGTGGTGCTGTTGGCAAAGGTTGCTCCGGTTTCTTCAGGTGAATATCGGATGCGGTAAAACGACAAATCAAGGTCAGCGACAGGCGACCACTCAAGATGGATGCCAGCCGATGTCACGTTGAAGCTGAAATCTTGCACGTTTTCCGGCGGGTCCGACAGGCCATCAACCGTGATGTTGCTGCGCGTCACAAAGTCGCCTTTGATTCCGAAGGTGTTGATGGCACGCGCCCTGACATCAAACTGGTCATCCTCGACATCGATGATCTCAAACTTGCCAAGGTCACCAAGGCCACCGCCGATGAAATCGGTGTCGCTTGATTTCTTGAATTGCACCTCAACGTTGTCGATCCGTTCCGGCGCGTCAGATGTGGTTGTGGCGACGATCACATTTGTTAGATGCTCGTTGACCACACGCGGCTCAGACGTGACTGCGAGGCCGATAGGCGGAACGTCGAAGGGATCAGCCAGCACCGTGTTGTTCAACTCAAAGGCGGTTTCCTCGGCGCTCCAGTCGTAAACCGCCGAAGACGTTTCGCGCAGCGTCATGTTGATGATGAGATTGCCATCGTCACCCGGCGCGAAGACCCAATTGGTTACCTCGAATGGCTTGTTGCTAAACCCGGCGCGGGTGTTGGTAAAGTTGATCACGTCACCGACTTGCACCTGAAACGCACGCAACCCGAAAGATGCCGACATCGTTAGCTGTTCGCGGTTCTGGAAAAGGGCGATCTTTGCGATGCGTTGCGCTGTGGCCGAAGATGAGACAAGACCCATCTCAAGGTCCATCGCGCTCTCCTGACCGCCATCAGTTTCGATGAAGGTCGTTGATTTCACCTCCGGGAAATCGCTGAATTGCCAGTTGCTATCAGCGCCCCGGAATGTACCGCGCACGATGTTGAAGTTGTCCCGGCGGCTGTGCCGAGTCTGGATGGTCACGTTGGACCGCAGATCATCCTCATCGAAGCTCAAGGTTGGCGTTATATATGCCGCCGCCTTCATCCTGAATCTGCCCTGTGCATACCACAGCGTGCCACCCATACAGCGAAGCAGCGCGTCCAGCGTCTCCATCGGCTTGCTGCCGGTGCTGATTGCGCCGTTGGTGGTGTAGCGGCTTTCGGTGCCACCACCGGCAAGGCTGACGCTTTCGTCGCAGATATTGGCTGCGGTCGTGACCAGCGTGTCATCGATCTCATCGATGTCGGTCGCCAGCCCATAGTTGCTGGTGATGTAGTCGCGCAAGCAAAGCGCCGCATTATCAGAATATGCGCTGGCGGAGGTGCGCGGGTCGTAAACCTTTTTGCCCTTCACGATGGCGCTGATGTTTGGCTCACCGTTGGGGAAGGCATCTGCCTTGAATTCCAGCTTGGCATAAAGATAGCAGATGCCCTGCAAACGGTGATCCGATGTCCATTTGCCGTTTGATTCAGTGATCAGATCGCTGTCAGCTGCTTGCGTATCGCTGCCGAGATGCTTGTTAATGCGGACCAGCCCGTCATATTTGTCCGGCGCGGTGACGTTGCCATCGCCGTCCAGTGTCAACGCCTCGTCGTTGAGATACACCGTTTCAATTTCTTCGCACTCGTGGCCTGCCAATGCGACGACGACATGCAGGAATTTATTGTTGTCGGTCGCCTCTTTGTAAACGATTGGACCGCCAACCTTTGTGCGCCCATAGATGATCTGGTGATCCTGAACCGCAGACACGCCGCTGACAAGAATGGCTGATTGCGACGGGCTTGCTGATCCGATGCCGCGTGGCTTTGGTGCTAGAGCATTCAGCGCCAGACTTGTCACCGCCGCCATTGCAAACCGCTGCGCGAAATATATGAAAGCGCCGCCAGCCGCATTGATTGCAGCAGTAGTGGCAAAAGCGGTCGCAAGACCCGCGCTTATTCCTGCGCCTATAATTACCGGCGCGGCTTGCGCCTCGGCAGGAAACAAGGCAATCAAAGCAGCGGAACAAAGCGATGATGTTGACAGTAAAAACAGCTTTCTCATGCTGCGCTCCAGAATATATCGCTTTGCTTTACCTGATCGAAAACCAGACCATCATAACCGATGAAGGCGATTTTGTCAGATATCACGACGCCGAAAGCGACTGACATCACCGACGACCCAATACCGTCAGACCGGCCACAGATCGCGCCACGCGACGGCAACCAAACATCGACACGAGCCAGGCGTTGATCCATCGCCTCAATAATATCCTCGCATCCCATCTGCTTCAGCTTTCTGCGGTAATTCAGCAAGCAGCCCCATTTAGTGCTGTAGGAGCCGCGCCAGTCTGAAATGGGACTTTCCCCCCGCTGCGCCTGCAAAGCGCCGTCAGCGAGGCTGTAGCAGTCATTAACGCCCCATTGAAACGGTATGTGCCGTCTGCTTTCGAGAAAGTCGTTGAGGCGGCTCTCCCATCCGCTTGGCCTCATCCCCGGCCCCAGTTAAATTGCTTGTCCTGTAGGTCTTCAACGAATTCCAAACCGCGATCATTCGGGAATCTTGATTTCTGGCTTTGATCTGTGAATCGCAACGTGCGGACGCGCTCCAGATCAATCATCCTACTCTCAACATTTAGGGCAATCGTCGCTGTCTCCGGGCCTTCATCAATAATCATCTGATCGATGTATCCGGTGAATAACTCCACAACTGGCGTGACCTCGCCGGTCGTGATGTCGATCCGCCCACCATCTTCGCGCAGCACATAGCTGCCATCCTCTTGCAGCAGATAGATGCGGTTGGCATCGATGGCACCGAACATGATTTTGCAGATGCGTCCCTGATACGGCTCAGACAGCGCCAACGAAATCAATTCCGACGGGATACCGGACAGCGTAATGGTTGCGCCGCGTGCTGCAATCTCGGCGGTTTCTTCCATTTCGCTGATTTTCAGAAACTGCCCTGTGCCGACGTAGGTGATGCCGCCGACCGTCAGATCACCGAGGCCGGTCCAGAAAAACAGGTTTCCGCTGTCCAAATATAGTTGCACGCCGAAGAACGGTTGAACCTCGGTGGCCTCAAGCGCGGTGGCGATGCCGGTGCCGATCTCGCGCGACATTAGCTGACCGCCTCGGTTGCGGTGAAGCTGATGCCGTAGAAAGCAGCCGTATCGATTGACCAGTTGGTTTCATTCGATGCAAGCCTGAAAACGCCGACCGTATTGCCAACGGTTACCGTTGCATCATCGCTTGGCGCTGTTCTCACATACGGCCACAAGTCGAGGCTGGCTTGTCCAAGCGCGTTGCTGTCAACTTGCGTCATTACCTTATGAAGCGTTGCCGACGAGCCACCGCCAAGCTGGATATAGTCACCGACCTTCAGATAGCCCGTGACGCTCGTAGGAAGCCCGTCAACGGTCAGTGATGCGCCTGTCTGGTCTGCGCCATTGACCAGCGGCGTCCCCGGCGTCACAGACGCGCTGCCGCGTGCTGCGGCTGAGTTGGGATCGCCCATCGTGAAGGTGCCACGACGGCCTGCCAGCGACACAAGAAACGAAACCCATACCTCTGCGTCGGCGCGTTGCATCGGTGGCAGCGTGATGTCTGCTTCCCACCGCTGCCCCTGATGGGCGATGACTTGCTGCTTGAAGGTGAAAGGGCTTTGCGAGATTGCGACCGCATTCACCGCGCGAAGGTTGATCGACGCAACGCCTTTGGTGGTTGGGAAAGCCAGTGGATATGAGATCGCCATTTCAACCTACCCGAAAGCCGCTGCGAAAGAACCACCACGACGACGCGCATCCAAAACCGCGCCCTTGGTCGCGTTGGCAATGTCTGGCAGCATGTTCATCACCTCGGCGCGAACAGTCTGCTGGACGCCTGTGGTGATATGCACCGTCTGGTTTACCGTGACGCCGCCGGTGCCGATTTGATTGTTTGGAATCACGGCACTATTGCGCCCCGGAATTACCACCTCCGGCCCTTTTTCACCAACGACATAGGGACGACCCGCCGTCATTGGCCCACCCATCGCACGCGCCCCAGCAACGTTGAACCCCATTGCTTGCGCCAGCGGCAGCGTTATTGATTGCTGGATGGCGATCCTTGCCAAATCTGCAATAATTGACCGGGCCATATCCTTGAACGCTTCGCTGGTGCTTTTTGCGCCTGTCATCAGCGAAACCAGTCCATCCTCTAGGGCGTTGATGCCGCGCAGCTTTGCATCGCGCATCGTCATCGCCATCTTGTCGATATTGTCGTTGACCGCCTTAATCGGCGCGTCAATTTGTTCATATTGCTCGGTCAGCATCGCTATTGATGTCGTTGTGACCTTGATGTTGTCGTTGGCGCTTTTTAATGGCGCATCGATGTTTTCAAACTGTTCTTGCAGGACATGAAACGGCACGGCCGCGCCATAAACGGTGCGCGTCATTTCATCGATGCTCTTGCGTGCCGCATCGCTAACGTCCAGAAAAACGCTCATATCCTTGCCGGCCTTTTGGGAGGCATCACCCATTCCTTCGATGGCGTCGGTGTTTTGGTCAAGACGCCGCCGCATCTCATCCAGAAAGCCGGTGCCTATTTTGATCTCGGAAAACAGATTTTCATATGGCTTCCGCACATTTTCAACGCCATCAGCAAGATCGCGGATGGCAACGACCAGAGAATTGCTTGCCCCAGCGCCTTCTTCTTGCTTGTTGATAGCCTTTTCAAGCGCGTCAGCAACGCGCAAAAGTTCATCGGAAGACATGTTTGCGGCATCTGACAGCGGGTCGATTGCGTCTTTTATGTCCCTATAACCCGGAGGCAGCTTGCCTTGCATTTTTGCAACCATTGCGAGAACCTGATGCTGGTTCTCGAGAAAATGGTTAAACGTGTCCATCCGACGGCCAAGTTCATCGACGGAAATTCCAATATTGAAGAATTCTTTGAATTCGATGAATTCTTTCCGCAGCTTGTCGATGGCCCGTCCGGTTTCATTGATAAATGCCATAACCGCTTTCAACGCCACTTCGGTTGCGTTGATTATCGAATGACCTAATTCACGAGTGAAATTCCTGACGTTTTTGCCGCCTTCGCCCAATGCGTTTTTCAGCTTGCCGGTCAGCATCTCGACCAGCACTTGCAGCGGACCAGCAAGGCCAGCGGCAACGGTATTGATCAGACCCTTGAAGATGGTGGTCAGCTTTACGACGCTATCGTTGAAACTTTCGACGCCCTTGACCGCGTTGGTAGAAAGGATGATGCCAAGATCATCAACCTCGCTGAACGTGTCTTTCAGCGCCTTTTCACCGGCTTGCAGCGTATTGACGAAAGCAACGCCCTCGCTGTCAAACAGCTTGAAGGCCAGCCGGACACGATCCCCGCTGCCCTCAACCTTTTCAAAGGCCGCTGCCAAAGCCAGCATCTGCTTTTCAAGCGGTTGCCGGGACAGGCTGGCAGCATCAATGCCCAACTCTTTCAGCGCATCCTTGGCTTCGCCTGTGCCGTTGGCAGCTTCAGCAAGGCGGCGCGTGAAACGCTGAACCGCCATATCAACGGTGCGGGTTTCAACGCCAGCCAGCTGCGACGCGAATCTAAGTTTCTGCAATTCGGCGGTGGCGATGCCTAACTTGCTGGCAGTCTTACCAAGCGCGTCGATGCTTTCCAGAGAATTCTTAACAAGCAGGCCAAGACCGGCAGCACCGACCGCCGCAGTGATGCCAACCTTGAAATTGAACAGTGCTTTTTTGACGACGTTCAGGCTGCGCGTGACAGATTGAAATGCCTTTTTCGTTCTGTCGATGGCGGTAATAGGGATTTTAATTGGTTGAACGGCCATCATCTACCACCTTGAAATATGCGAACCATTCGTTGATTTCGGAAAGCGTCAATTCCTCAATCTCTGGCTGCGTCTTGTGAAGGCGATCCGCAAGCGCAAGTATATTGAAGCGCAGCGGATCGGCCTTTAGTTTTTTTCCGCTTCCTCGACACCTTCGACATCGCCAAACATCTCAGCCGCAATCGACGAAATTAGCGGAAGCGGCTCATCCATCAGATAGGTTTTGTCTGCAAGGGTGAATAAGCGGTTGTTATCTGCGTCACCAGCTTTCAGGATGATCAGGTCAACCATCCCATCAATCGTCATGTCGTTCAGAAAGTTTTTGTGTTTCTTCTGAATCTTGTTCAGATCGCCAGCGGTGATTGGATAAACATACAGCAGCAAAGGCGCACCATCGTCGCCCCACTCGGGAACCTCGATGATACGCGCTTGCTTCTGACGCCTTTCAGCGATTTTTTTGCCAAGCGACATTAGGCAACAGTACCCTCAGTCAGACCGCCAGTGATCTGCATCGAGTAAGTGGCCTCAACCATCCCGTCAGCAGCGACACTGACGTCACGGCCCGTGATCAGGGCTGTGCCGGACAGTCTGTGATCGCCGGTCGTGTTGCCTTCCATTTGCAGATTCAGCGTCACAGAAGAACCAACGGTGAAGCTGTTTTGCGCGGTGTCAGTGTCGTCGAAATAGCATTCAACCGTTGCCGTGGCATCGGTGAAGCTGGCGACATATGACTTGGCGCTATCGCCCATCACGGTGTCTTCGATCACATCAGCAGTCTCGCTGACGCTAAAGCTGCGGATTTCGGCAACAGCGTCAGATCCGCTCAACACCGTGCCTTCATTGCCTTTGAAAGTTGCCATTTTGATCTCCTGTTAAGCGGCAGTTTCAACATCGTTTTCGGCGGTGCGGTATTGCACCGTCACGGTGAAGCGACCAACGGCCACCGGCTGTTCGCCGTCGCCCGAAAAATCAACTTCAAACGCTGTGGCCTGCAAGTCTTTCGACAAGCCGCCAAGCGTCACATCTGCCGCCAAAGCCTCTTCGACTTCGACGGCAATGGTGTCCAGCGTGTTGTCGTAATCGGCAGTGGCCGAAACATACGCCTCAACGCTGACATCCAGAACGCGGTTGATCGACCGCGATATTGTCAATGTATCAAATTCCACGGCCTCTGACCGCGTAAAAATGCAAAGGCCGGGCAGCTTGCTGCTTTCCAGCGGATAAATACGCGACCGAAACACGTTGGTCCCGGTCGTCGCCAAACCTGTCAGCGCCGTCACTATCGCGTCGCGGATTTGTTTGCGAACATGCGCCATCAATCTTTTTCCAGAACCAGCATCGTCATTCCGGTGCCGTCATCTTGCACAATGCGGATTGTGTAGTTGACCCCGCCAACAACCAGCGCATCGCCCTCGGCGGCGCTAGAAACGTCAGCAGTGCGGCAGTGAAAGCGTGGCTGTTGCAAAGCCACGCCCACGCCTCCCCCAGCATCGACTTCAATGAAGTCGTTATCGAAAATGCCGTTGACCGTACTGGCCACACCGCCTGTCGGCGTGTACGTTCCTGCCGATCCGAAATCATCGATATCGACAAAAATAGCACGGTCGTCAGCACTTTCGACGGCCATCACTCATCCTCTGGTGTTTCGATCTCGCCAGCATCGGCGGCGCGATCAAATAGTTTCTTTTTGGGACGGCCTGCCTTTTTGGTCGCCGCCTCTGCGTAACCACGCGCGATCAGCTTTTCAGCGATGCGGTCGTCAATATCATGCTCGTCACCAGCGTACATATTGCCCACGGTTCCGGTATAGCACTTTTCAAGAATCTTGATTTTCATGTGTTACCTCGCAAGGGAAATGGTGGCCGAGCGAACCCGGCCACCGTTTGATAGTTAGGCAGTGGATACCTCGTCGGTGATCGCAAACGATGCACCGTGACGGATCGCCACGTCGATGTCTTGGTGCATGATGATGCGAGTCGTGCCAGCAAGACCGCCAGTCGTCTCATCAATCATGATGTCCGCACCACCGAACAGACCAACGATCAGCTGCGAGAAATCGCCGAAGATCAGGGCCGAAGCGTCGGTTCCACCATCACCCGGATTCAGGTTCGATGGGACGTTGCTGGTGAATTCAGCGCGGTAGCCATACAGGCTATTCCACGGATCATTCAGCAGCATCACGCTGTCAGTGGTTGCGACCTTGACAGTGTTGGCCATCTTCGCCTTGACCTTCGGGTTGGACAGCCAGCCCAAGGTCTGCGCGTTGATGATGCCGTCTGCATCTTCGACCGTCTTCACCAGATCGGTGATGTCGGCCCAAGTCAGGGCAGCAACGTCGGTGCCAGCGGAGATATCGACGTTTCCGACATCGCCGTTGTTCAGGATGCCAGTCGGCGCACCGCCGGAACCAGAACCGCTGATCGCAGTGGATTCGATCAGGTCAGCAGCTGCGCGAAGCAGATCGTCCTGAACGATGCGGTCAAGGGCTGGCACGCTCTCTTTAAGAGCAAGGCGGCTGATGTCAACATAGGCACCCATCGTGCGAGGCTGGAGCGTCACGCCTGCATCAGTCTGCGACTGATCCGCAACATCGCCAAGTTCCTCAACGAATGCCGCAGTGGCACCAGCAGAGAATTTCGGCATCTTGATGCGGTTGGTCAGGCCACCCATAAAGGTGACGCCAAGGTTCGCCATCACCTGACGTGAGCGAAGGGCTTCGATGAACATGTCACCGCGATGAACGGTCGGAATAAAGTTATCCACAACATTCTCATCACCAACTGCACCAGTGGCAGCGGTTGCCATTGCGCCAGCACGCCAAGCAAAGTCAGGCACATACACGCCACGCGCTGCGCGACCTGTGCGACGCTGAACCTCGTCAGCCATTTCACGCTCGAAACCAGCCTCAGACCAGTCGCCAGACGCTTGTGCGCGGATCATCCGTGCCAGCGAATATTCGCGCTGCTCTTTGACAGGCATATCGACAACGTGCGCCGGAGTTTCCAGCGGCTCGTTTCCGATGGCGTCCAGCAGTTCGCCACGGAATTCGTCAACGGAAACACCACGACCGATGGCGTCTTCGCCAAGGTCGGCACGATTGTGCTTCCGTGCCAAGGTCATGATGTCCTTGGCATCTTTGCGTGCGGCTTTGACAGCTTCCTGCCGAACCGCATCCATATCAATCTCAGACATTTCTTTCTCCTCTGTCTGGATGGTTGCACTTAAAGGCTCGGAATTCGACCGGCCAACGCCCACCAGACTTGACTGGTCCGCAGGAATTGAAACGATTGAAATTTCCATTGGTGTGGTTGCGACCCGATAATATTCCTCCGGGTCATCTTTACGCTCAACGCGGCCATCCACACGATAACCGACGCTGATGTTTTGACGGATACCATCCGTCACATCGTCGAAGATTTCAGAAGCACGCTCACTTTTTCCAAAGCGAACGACAGCACGGAGACGCCGTGCCTCTTCATCCAGTTCGACAGATTCAACGACGCCAATCTGGCGCTCCATATCATGATCCAGCAGCAACGGGGCGCGGCCAGAATTCAGGAAATCTAGATTCATGCTTTCGCGGCTGTGGTCGATGACCTCCATCCCGAAAGACCTTTTGACCGGTTCTTCGGAAGAAACGCCGACGCGAACCGTGCGGGTGTCCGGATCAATGGCTTTTTCACCCATATCCATCGCACGCATGACCATATCGGAACGGTCGAACCGTTCTTCATCGTCATCGTGATACGGGCGCTCATCGGCTTCCATCGGGGCCGGTTCTTCATCGTGATCCTTTGCAAAAACGATGGTCACCGTCTCATCTGTTTCCGCAACGTCAACAATATGTCGCTCTTCCATTTGTCTGCCTTCCGCTGCTGGTTCAAACTTGATCGGCTCAAAGTCGTGTTCGCGCAGCCACTCCCGCGCTTCCGCTTCGCTGTACCGATCAGCGTCGAAACGGATTGATTGAATTTCAGAACTATTATCGTTGATGCCGTAAATGAAATCAATGCCATCGCCGCCAGCTTCGACATCACGAGCGAAACTGTCATATTGATCCGGCTCAGTAATCCGCGCAGCGTGTTCATTTGGATATGGCCTTTCCTCATAGTGGCTGCGCTCTTCATCTGTCTTCATCGGATGACCGTCTGGCAACAGATCGGTGTCATGCTTGCCGCTGCGGAAACGCCCGTTGCGGACCGCATACAAAAAAGAATTCACTCTGGCCATTGCCCATTGCTCAGGTGTGCTGACGCTAGGGCGCACGCTTTGCGGATTCGTTTTGAAAGCACCCACGCCGCGCTTGTAAACTGCCGCCAGCATCCGCAGCGTCACGCGCTTTGATTCTGTGTCCCCGTGTTCCTCGTTGTGTTCTTCAACCTTGTTTCGCAGGCCAGTCAGCGTGGCGTCCGAAAACTCATCTTCCAGCGCCCTGCTGCCTTCATCATCGATGCGGTCCATTATGCGATCTTTTTCGTTGGCCCACGCCTTGCCAGCATCTCCGCCCCACAAAGCCCACGCGATCCGGCCTGCGGATGGATAGCCATCTTCATCAGGCGAGAATCCTTCGCCCTGTTTGTCAACCTCGTGTCGCGCAAAATAGCTGACCATCCGGCGCACGGTGCGGGGCGATAACTCTTCGCGGTTTACCAGCTGACGCGCACGCGCCACACCGACAGCGGTGCCGCCGCGACCGTGTTCTTTGCGCCAATCAAGGCCACGCTGCGCCTCTTCGGCCATCGTGGCGGTCGGCTTCAGATCGATGTCTTCGCCCTTATACGTCGCCATCGTTATCACCTTGATCGCCGCCCTCAACTATCGGGTCAGCAGGGAATTTTTGACCAAACGGCTGGAATGCCATCGACAGGCCGAATTGCTCTGCCATTTCTTGATCTCGCGCAATCTGGCTGAACGTCTCTTCAACATCCCGGCCATAGTTTGCAGCCACGTCCTGCATCGACAAGACGCCATTTTGCAGGCCGACGACAGCGGCATTGATCTCTTTCAGCGGGTCAACCCAATTCCAGCCTCGGCCCCTAAATTGCGCGTTATCGCTGAATTTATCGTATTTTCCAGACGGCAACGGCACGCCGCCGAAATCCATCGCGCTGGAAAGCCAAGCCCTGAAAACCGGCTCCATAAAGTGTTCGATCATGAACATGTGTAGCGCACGATATCCGTCACGCTCGTCCAGAGCGCCCTGCCTGATCGATGAATAGTTGACCGACGACAGGTCACTGGACAGGCTGGCATAGCTGACGTTCAGACCGGATGCGATGCCGCGAAGCATCGCACTCTCGAATTCGGCGTATCCTGTATTAGGATGATCCGGGTCGAACATCTTCATGTCGAAACCGCTTGGCAGCTGGTGGAAGCTGCCCGGCTCGACATCGATCACTGGCGTGAAATCATTTTCATAGGATTCGCCAACGAAATCATCGCCCGATGGCGTCGTCAAGATGCCCATCTTGGACGCGCCGATACGCGCTGCGATGACCTCTGCCTCGCGGTAGGCGTGCAACATTTTTAGCGCCGACATCGCCGCAACCATAAACGGCTCACCGCGCGTCTGATGCGTGCGGGTTGGCATGAATATGTGGATGATTTCCTCGGCAGGCACGCGGGTCGTTTTGCGCGATTGCTGGCTGTAATAATACTTATCGCCCGGATGGCTGGTCAGGACGTGGTAGGCGACAGGGCGGTGCGCCTTGTCTAATTCTATGCCCATCCTGATCTGATTGCCGGTGGTCGTTCTTTCGTTCTTCTTTTCATCGATCAAGTCAGCTTCGATGAATTGCAGCGCAAACCCGTCGCGGTATTTCGCGCCGGTCAGCTTGCGGATGAAAACCTCACCATCCCTCGCCAGCGTTTCAATCACAAGGCGCTGGCAATCATACCACGACAAGCGCCCATCAGCGGTTGGCGATCCCAACCGGCCCCAACGCTTCCAAGCGTTTTCGATGACCGTGTTGCCACCAGTGTCTAGGCTGCCATCATCGTTGCGTGCCTTTACCTGAAGGTGAAAGCCCTGATCTCCGATGATGTTGGTTTTCAGCAGATTGACATACCGACGCGCGAATTCGTTGTCGCGGATCAACTCGCGGCTGCGGTTCCGCATCACCTCAAGCGTGAATCGCAATTCGCTGTCGGCGCTGTTGCCGGATTGCGTAAAGTCGCCAAACAAACGACCGGCACGCGCTGCGGCGTAATTGCGTTTTTTCATCGGCTTCAATACTTCGGCGTCACGCTTCAAAAAGTCAAAAAAGCCCATCGTTAAAACCTCACCTTTATGGTGCCGCCGTGGGCGCGACCATTACGGACGTGATCCTCTTTGTGTTCAAGCGTCACCTCGCGCCGATAGTGATCTCGCCATTCGACAAGCTCGGCTGGCGGTATCTTTGACAATGATCGACCGTTGATCGAATACGACAAAACGTCAGCGTCAGCACGCCCCTGCAAAACCGTTTCGATCTTGTCCAACATGATCTCAGCGTGCGTGCGCGGGTCAACATTGTTGTCCAGATCGGTGATGATATCCCACGACCCGGTCTGAATAACGATGCGCTCACTGTCACTGGTGCGCGTGATTTCCAGCTGCCAGTGATGGTGGCCTGTATCAAAATCGGCGCTGACAACGCTGGTGATGGTGAAAAGATAATCATTGCCATCCGCAGTGCCGGTGACGGTGAATTCATGCGTGCCGCCGCCAGCCGATACGCGGCTGACATAGGCCACGGTATAGGCAGATGACGGATAATCGGTGCCAAGGTTTTTCTTGCGCCACGTTACGCGGTCACCAACGACAATCTGATCAGGCTCAATGGTGGGCGCGTTGTCGGTGTCGAAAAGGTTAGCCATCAGCGCCATCCATTCACAAAGTTGCCACGCCGCTGCGGACGACGCACAGGCGCGTTTTGCGGCACGTCATCCGGCTGCCGCACTTGTTGCGCCGCGCGATCTGCCAGCGTGTCGAGGTTCAGATTCAAGATCGCCAACGCCCCTGTCGCATACACCCGGCAGTCTAGTGCCTCGTTACGGGTCCGCGTCTTGATAAACTCCCGGCGCGGAAATCCTTTGTGGAATTTTGTCACGATCTTTTCGGACGCGGCAAGCTGCTTGAAATACTCATCTGGCCGGTCGTTGGGAAAGTGACAGTATCCCGGACCCTCTGATTGTATCTGAAGACGGGAAAAAATTAAAGATTTGATATTGTCAACGCCCAGCGTGAACAATCTGATCTTGCCGATGTTGTTTCTGGTGGGTCTGGAAACGATGGGGCGGCTTTCGCCAGCCATCCCCTTGATGGCAAAAACCCGCCTGCCTTCACGCGGCCTGACGAAATCATAGACGGCCTTGGTGTAGTGACCACCGGAGTCAATACAGGCGGCGCGGATATGCAGGGTGCGCCCGTCTTCGGTGTCCCACTTTGTCGCCAGATGCGCGTCTAAATCCTGCCACAGTTGCGGCGTCGATGGATCGCCATACAGCGTGCGGTAATCCAGCGACCAGCTTTCCTCTGACCGCCCCCATCCGACGCATTCCACTTCAATGCGATCATCCTGAACGTCTATGCCAGCGGTCACAACCATAACGCCTTTATCAGCACGCGGCCCGAATTCTTCGGCGCGTTGCGCAACGTCGTAGTCGTCAACGGTCTGGCCTTGGTCTTCCCACGACTCTGCCAGATATACGTTGGTCCAGACGCGCAATGTTTCGGGCATCTTCTTGGCCGACAGGAAATCGCGCACAGCATCAGCCAGTGGCGTCCAAGGTGAATAGATGCCGTTGATATGGAATCCAGCGATCCCGGTGAATTCTTCGGTGGCCTGCCACTGCCCTTTGCGGACAGATCGATTGCGTGCCGCATCTGTCCAGCATGATCCACATTCTTCACAGACATAAACCGCTGTCTCTGGCTTGTCTTTTTCCCACTGGACGCCAGACCATTTCAGCGTTTGCTCGTGGCCGCAGTCTTCGCACGGCACAAAAAATCGGCGCTTGTCGCTTTCTTCAAACGACGCCTCAATGCGTGACGCGCCTTTGTTGGTCGGCGTCGATACCATCACGATCTTGCGATTCCAGAATGTCGCTGATCTTTTCCGGGCAAGCTGGATTGGGTCGCCTTCTGATCCGGCGCTGGCTGGATATCTATCAGTCTCGTCGCAAAGCACGATGCGGATCGGACGACTGGCCAGACCGGCGGCGCTGTTTGATCCGACCAGCGAGATGTGACCGCCGGGGAAAACCTTGTGCGTTGTGGTGTTGTTGGCGTCACGGCTGCGCGGGTCTTTGACCTTGCCGCGCAGCTGCGGCGTGTCGCGCAGCATCGGTGACAGCCGGTCCTTGCTGAAGGATTGCGCCATTTCCAGCGTTGGCTGAACCACAAGGATGGGCGATGGGTCGTGCGCGATATGATAGCCAATGACGTTCAGAATCACTTCGGTTTTCCCGACCTGTGCGCCAGCCATCACCACGACATCACGGTTTGCCGGGTCGCTGATGGCGTCCATTATGCCGCGCTGATATTCGGCGCGTGCTGTATGCCACTTGCCAGCTTCGGCGCTACTCTCCGACGACAGCCGCCTTTCGCGGTCGGCCCACTCTGCGACGTTTAACCGGGGCGGCGGTTTCAGTGTCGCCATCGCTTCCGCGATTGTTGACGACAGTGCGTCCTGCGTGATCGTCTGGTTTGTAAGCGGATAATTCATCAAGCGCCTCGTTTATTTGCCCCTCTAGGATATTCTGGATGATTGCGATTTCTGTTTCCACCGCGCACATCGGGGCGCAGATGGTTGGCAACGCGGTCAGCTTTGCCTTCATCGCGGACAACACATCGACCCAAGCAGCTTTGACATCATCCGATGCAACCAGTTCGCGCTTGGCCTTCCGCAATTCAAGTTCCGCTAATTC
>JAAOEI010000430.1_pt1 | contig 16331 bp, 20 predicted proteins | sample 7059261 | NCBI WGS metagenome assembly JAAOEI01 (sample SAMN14008812, study PRJNA610033) | viral metagenome | isolation source: viral particles filtered from seawater | place: China: Hangzhou Bay, Yangshan Deep Water Harbour | collected 2017-10-31
TCTTGTTCATTATGTTTTTGCGTAAAGCCAAATAATGAAATTCATGGACATCATCACAATGGATATGATAAACCATATGATGTTTTGTGGTTATGTGCATTGTGTCACGCGAAAGAAGATTATCATCATAGAAAAATCAAATATCACCACCTTAGAGAAACTGATGTATTGAAAACAATTAAATGATGGCGGCGCGATAGTCGTTTTGCACAAAACCCCACCTCAACTAATTCACGATACTCATCGTGTGAGTCCGCTTGTCAGTGGCCTTCTTGTACGTGATTTCCATGTAAACGATTTCTTCATCAAAGGCCATGTCTAGCATGGCGCGAAGAAACATGATGAACGATGACGCGCTCCTGGCCTTGCGCTCCGGTATTGCTTTTACTATGGGTGCCATCCGCATATGCGCTCCCCGTGTTCGTTGTGTTCAAGCAGTTGTGTCGCCAACGTGTCAGATATAATATCAACGTCACCGCTTGTCGGTCTTATCGGCTTCCACCCCGCGCACGGAAGTTGACCATTGGCGCAACCGCTTACGGCGAGCGTCAATATCAAGGCGGCTAATATTGTCAGAGGTTTGTAGGCGTGATATGGCAGCTTTTGCATTTGCACTCTCCACCTTTTTGTTGACCTCAGATCGTGACCAGAAGAAAATGCCGACGCCGATCATTACCCTTGTGACAAGACCAACGATTGTACGGGCAATAATACCAAGCATTATTTACGCAGCTTTTTCTCAATGATGGAAGCCGCTACACCGGCCAGCGCGACCAGGGCACCAACAATAATCTCCGCTTGACCAGCATCAATCATACCCTTTGCTACAACAGCTCCGCCAACTGCCGTAAGAAGGTGACGGACTATTCCTAATACCATGTCTTTCATTTTTTTCTCCCTGTTTAATCCTATGGATATATTTCCCTTGGTAGCTCAACGTGAACATAATCAAGGAATGGTTTCATCTTACCATGCCTACAGCGTATCGTGTAGTCGGCAACTTCCTCATCACATGTTTTGCTAAATCCGTTTATGGTTCTGTCCCACACAGCCCCCCACACGATAGGCGTCTTGTATTCAATAGCCGCAAGCTTGAACGCCTCAATCACGGCAGAACAGGCTGACGGTTTCCATGCGGCTTGTCCCCCGATAATAGGGACAAAATCTATGGCGTGTCCGGAGAGATGGCGACTATTCATTGTGCGTGATGCACCTGCTTTATATAATTCTTTTTGCCTGGTTACGGTGCGTAACCCCTCGGTGATTGCAAAATCAACATCCGTCAGGTCTATAGCCCTGTGAACGATAAGACACAAATCTTCATGGACATACTCAAGGTTCTTTAGTGACTTCTGGCTCAGGCAATACTTCGGCATTTACTTTACACTCCGGCGGCGCGTCTGGTTTGGAACAAAACTCCTCGATGTCTATTAGCGGATAGGCTTCAACCGTGATTGTGATTGTTACCGATTCGCCCATTTGATATGGCTCTGCGTGTACGGGGCAACATATAATGACTGATATAACAGTCATAATGGGTAGTAATGACTTATATATAGGTCGTTTCATACCTTATACCCAATAAGCCTTCTCTTGCAGCAAGCACACCGATGATAGCCGCTTGCCCTGATCTTCCCGCTGTCTTTCATGCGTTTCAAGGTCACATATATTGACCCCTCAGAGGTGCGAATATCCATGTCAGATAAGTCACTTACGACTTCTGCCGCTGTTACCCACCTGTCGTATGTTTGCAAGACTAACAGGATATGTCTTTGCAGTTCACCGTGTTTTAGGTTTTCTTCCATTTTTCCTTCTAGCCGCTGCGGTTGATTTGTTGTTCCGGCTGACAAGCATATAAGTCCTGCCGCCACTGTACTTAAATTTCATGTCGTGCGCCAGACAGCAGTCGCAGCACAGCAATCTTATCCCATCTGTAACATCTATTGGATCAGACCAACCATCCTCATTTTCTTCAATCACGGGAACTTTTGGCATCAATCATCTCCGGCCTTATGGTTACACGCGAAACCTCTCCAAAGTTTTTATGATATGTAATGACAGAAGCCCCTCGCAAGGAAGCGTACCCGCCCCTCGCCGAATGAGCGTCCTTTGCTGCCAGTGTGGGGTGCTGTTCCACAATCATTGTCTGATCTTCTTTTACATCAACATGGTGCAAGTGCCCCATATGGGCATAGCTGTATTTTGTCCTGCCGTAAATCTCACGGTACATTCCTGCAAAAACCTTGGACACTTCTTTAATGTTACGCTTGTGTCCGTGATGAAAAAATATACTGGTTTTCCCCCACTCGTGGGCGTAATAGGGCGTGTGCGTTTGGTCAACTTTTACCCTTGGTTCATTTGAGTATTTCTCGGCAAATAAAACACGGAGCCAAACGCTGCTTGATATATCGTGGTTCCCCTCTGCCATGAGGACATGAACTATTTCGTGTTTCTGCAATAGCATATTTATAATCTGCCTTACAACACGGACGACCACGGCGACTACTTCCGCGTACCGCCCGTCAGCGTCAAGGATATGACCAGATGTTGGAGTTATCGGCATGATGCTATCAGCATGGAGGAAGTCGCCAAGCTGCGCGAGTATACATTCCTTCGCAGGTGGCGATGATTCGATTGCCTGTTTGAACCAATTAATTAAAAGCCTTTCAGCTATTTGTAAATTCCATTCCTCTTTCGTTTCATCAAACCAAGAAAACTGACCTATATGATAGTCGGTTATCACGTAACAAGACAGTAAATCGCTATGGGTTTCAGGTTTCTTTTTGATCGGCTTTTCTTTTGGTATATCCTCTTTTAGTGCCTCTACCGTACTCAGTAAAGCCTCGCGCATTTTATCTTCATCGGCAGACGTTTTTACCCATGTAACAATTTCACCACCGTCTGCGCCGTATAGGGTGGACTTGCCCTTTAATATATGCCCCTCCGGTATTTTGCACTCTACCGCTGGCTTTAACCCCATGCGTTCGGCTCTGGCGAGTACCTCCTGCACAGAGCTACGAGCCATGCCCATTAATCTCCCCACATGCGCTTTGTTTTTTCCGCATTTATGATAAGCATCAAGCACTTCTTGCTCTGTATATTTATGTGCGCTCATATCTCTTTCCCGTCTATCCTGTAAATTCCAGCGCCGCTCGTAAGGATACACGCCGCATCCTCTGCCTCCGCTGTCATGACATATCCATCGCCGCTCAGAAACAAGACGATCAGGAACCCTTGTTCCGTCGCAAAGAACTCATGAATGACAAAGCCCTGCTTGAACAGGGCTTCATGTATTTCCTTCGATTTACCGCAGGTCGCCTCACCACCTGCAACCATGCCTTCATAGGCCAAAACCGGAAACGATAGCATAACTATCGTGGTTAACAAAACAATTTTAAGCATCACCCCCCGATCAGGCTAACCGCCGAAGAACTTCTTAAATAAAGGTGAGATCACAGCCGCGAACAAGCCGCCGCCAAGCGTGGCATAAACGGTCGCTTGTGTGGCAACGCCCTCAGTTTTACGGATTCTTTGTTCGTGGTCGTCAAGAAGTTTTGCATATCCCTTAACTAAGGTATGCGTTTCTATGAGTCTGTTTCTGTCGTCTGTCGTAAACTCGCCCATGAGAAAATAATACATTAAGCAAAGGTTAATTTGTACCCCAAACAAAACAAATTATTGTCCCGATTATGACGCCTACGATCAACCCCATGATGAGCCAAATTATAAAGATACTCATTCAGGCATCCCCGGCTTAGGTTTGTCTACCCACCAGCCGGGCGGCTCACCCGTATAGATAACCTCTGGAAATTCTTCCAGTAGGTATTTCATCGCCTTCACGCTCATACGTGACGTTCCGATCATACGGTAGCTGTCATCGCTACTTTCCCTTGGATCACCTTGGACGCGCTCACCCGTAATGGCGTGATACCGTTCAGAGAACGTGGGAAGTGACGCCGTAGGTATAAGAACAAATATGATACTCATGCGTATGTCCTCCCATGTCGTGAGTTTAAGTGGTCGAAAATATTGGCCGCGTCCGAATCGTCGATAAAGGCATTACCACAGGAGAAGTGATAATACTTTGAGGTTGGCATAAACTGTGTCACAACTTCCGTACCGGGCGGGTTATCGTCCACAGTAGCGCCAAGTCGGAAGCTGTACGTGGTGTTTGTGCTTTCACTCGTCCACGTCTTGCTTGCCTGCGCCTTCGTGCGGGTGTTAACCCAAAAGCGCACGTTGTTTGATGTAGACTCCATATTTACCGACATAATCCATAGGTAGTCAGTGTTTGCTGCTTGGTTTACAGCGGCGGACACTTGATCGAATCCGCCAGCGCGGTCAACCTGTATCCATGTTGCGCTTGCAGCTCGGTACATATACGCACCATACGCGGATCCAAGCCAACCACGACCAGCTACGACGCTGGCCGTGTCTAATCCTGAATTATACGCAGCGGCCATCCACCAACTGTTCGTACCGCCAGTTTTCTTATGTAGATTATAAATCGTTACAGGGCTGCTCACGTTCTTGATCGTGAAGTAATCACCACCATCCAGTGAAAAGTACGCCGCAGGGTCCCCCGCCGACCCCGTAAACGTAGGGTCATTTGACGCTGACCCGCTACCAGCACCAAGCCAGAAATCGTAATCAGTTTGCGTAGCTCCATCCGCAGGGCTGGCAATCAGGTTACTCCACGTCTGCCCCGACCCGCCATAGCTGGCCGCAATCGTCGCGTCAAGGTCGCAGCAGGTCGAGGCCAGAACGCTGTCAAGGTATGTCGCACCGCCCGTTGCTGGCGTAAACGCGCCATGCCCTATCAGCCTTGTTACGCTCATGTGTCATCCAGAGTGTTAATCGTGTAGAGCAGCTTCACTCCCAACAGGTAAGCGTCCACGGCCATCGTGTCGCCACCGTTTGCGGGGTCACGGTAAACGCGGAAGCAAACCATGTCGCCCTCTGCCGGTGTTCCGCCAATAGTTATCGCGGAGGTAGCGTCGGACACGTAAAGGTCACTCGTCGTACCGCCGGTATCCGTGACCTCCTGAGCCGTTCCGTATGCTGCGTCCATTGTGTCGTCATTCGACACCGCCACTCCCTGCAATCCCCAACGGACACCGAAGTTGGTGGCCGTAGATGGATGCGTCCAATAGAACACAGCCGTAACCGTGCTTTCATTCCACCCCTTCGGCAAGGCAACCCAAAACTGCGCGTATTCAGCGGTTGAGGAATCAAATGCTAAATAAGATAAATCTGGACGGTTCGCGGTCGTCGCGGTCAACGCAAGTGCCGCACACCCACCGCTTGCCGAAGGTCTTATGGAGGCAGCGGGTATAAATTGAGTTTGCAGAACTGTAGCGGTGATCTTGCCTGATGTAGATATGTTTCCGCTATCATCAATAGTCACGCCACTATTCTGCACCAACTTACCAGTAGTGCCGTCGTAACGAACGATGGCATTATCAGTCACAGACCCCGGCGACGCGACAATGTTATTCGTGCCTATTGTCGTCGCAGTAGACAAATCAAACGTAGGAGTGTTTCCCGCTGTCAGCGTGGCGAATGTCGTATATGCCGCGCCGTCAACATCGTAGGCTTGAAGGAGTGTTGTGTCCGCTGCGTCAACGTCCGTTTGCAATGCAGCAGTTACAACGTACTGATCGTCAGGAAGGGTAGCTGGACTCCATGTAGCACCGTCACTTACGTACCATCCGGCATACTTCTTCGTCCACAATGTACCACTGTCAGCAAGCACCCATGCAAGCTTACCGCTATTAGCGGCGGCGGATGGCAGGGCTGCGTAGTTAGCGACCGTTACTGTATCGCCATCACCGATGAACCCCTCAGCGGGGTCGCTGCCACCTGCACCACTGCTAGGTGCGGCAGCAGAAAAGTTCCAAGGATTAGGACGAAACATCAGTGATCCTCCCTTGTGTTAACGCTTATATTTGTGTACGTGGCTGTGCCGGTTACGGTTTGCGCGGCGAGCGTAAGTGTTTCTCCGGGCTGCAATGTGATGTCATCGGAAAAGGCGAATGATACACTGCCAGCATCTCCAACAGGCATGGAAAATACAATCTGTTCATTGTTTGTGATGGTGCAGGTGGTCGCCGCAGTATCTCTCGATGTGCATGAATTTGTAGAATACGTCGCAAAGTTTGGCGTCCCCGCAAGCGTTGCGTTTTTAATCAGGTAGAATGTCACTGGCGTTGTATCATCATGTGCGAACCCGCAAGATACAAGGTTCACAACTGATTGATTGGCCCTGCCACCAAACATCCTGTCATTGCGGAATGTCGCCAAGCAATAATACGCTCCCGTAGTTACGGCTGTTGACGAATTTGTATATGTCATACGTGGGCCGTTAAGTTTTTTGTCGCCCTCAATAAACCCCGCAAACGACCCGCATGACACTGATACGTCTGTGGTGCTACCAGTGCTATATGCGGTCATCGTGAACGGGAATGACGGTTGCGAGAATGTCGGCGTTGTACGAGTGTTAGGAAACTTTAGTGTGTGGACGGTTGTGAATACAGGATTGTTTCCATCATCTGCGACTGTTTCTATTTCAAATGTTATTGCCCCATATCCAAGATACTGTATCCCGATCTGAAATACATTTCCTTTTGTTTTGTCAAGCGTGATGCCGGATACACCAGTTCCATCCAGCTTGTCACCGTTCCATGAGGATTGCGCTATGAATGTATCAGTTGACGCTACGCCAGCAAGTGTTTCCGCGAAAGAACCCGCCGCAGGAGTTCCCGCACCTGACTGCGCCAATGAAAATGTATCTGTTTTGTTACCGGCTGATTTTGAAACAAACACAACTGTTGACCCGATCTGCATCGCGTCCCATCCGGCATATGTTCCTTGGCTTATCTCATACGCTGTCTTGACTGTGCTGCTGTTGCTTGTGGCCGTTACGTTAGTCGATACGCCATTGAGCGTGACCTGATAGTTATTGGTGGACGTACTTGCAGTTGTAACCGTAAGTGTCTGTATCTCCCTTACGCCCCCCGTTACGTGCAGAATACCAAACGTGGTCCCCTGATACCCGAAGTACACACCACTCTCTGCCGACCCGAAACCGATAAGCTGATACGCACTTGCGGCAGGTGCAGACCACAACGCCGTAAACCTACCGACCAAACCCTGCCCCGGACGATACCGGAGGCGTTTGCGGCTTTGCAATGTAGCGCTTGCCCCCGATGTTGTGCCGGTGGATACCTTAAACATACCGTTTGTAGCTGTGGCAGTTCCGTTGCTTCCCGTTGTTGTAAGGCACTCCGTTGTTCCAATGCCGTAGATAGGATCAACTTGGAATATGGGCGTAAGGTGTTCTGCGTGTACCGAACCGAACGGGAGCCTCGGTCCGTGTATCTCCACCTCAAGATGCCCCTCGCTACTAACCGGAATGTTTGTAGCAGTACCGGAATCGTTTAACCCTTCCAGTAATATCTCAGAAGGTATTGACGGGGAGTTAAACACGAAGCCTCCTATGAGTAATAGGCGAGCGACACCACGCTGTTGGAGCCAGAGATGATGCTCATCTTATATGTCTGCGACACAATACGCAGCGTTGGGTTAAGCTCTACCCCGCCGCCATACGATGAGTCCGCAGCAGGAACGGTGGCAACTGGCTTAACCGAGAAGTTATCTACGCTGCCAACGAAATCCAAATCAGCACGAAGCGCGATAACATCCGTCGAACCGGCTACGATTGTTTCGGTGAATGTAGCAGCAGACGCTCTATTTGTTCCGGTTGTGCCACCTATAACGGGGCGCACGTTACCGGCTGTATAAGCTGACACGGTGAATGTAACCTCATACGATCTGCCACGGATAAGGCCCAAGGCTGATGCGTTGACCGCTGCCGCGCTTTGCTCAAGGTCGGCGTTGCCCGTTTGTGAGCCATCGCTTGATGCAACTCCGGCTGCGATTGTCCATCCCGTACCCTTTGTCCATGACGTGTCAGACGCAAACGCTCCGTTGACTACAAGCTCCTCAGTGCCGGATGAATTAAGGTCTGCGTCAGTAATGTAATCGACGTAGAAGTTTGCAGTACCGGCCATGTTAACCAGTAGGGCATCTGCCGGAATAGTAACGCTTTCGGCTACGTTGGCCGCCAATACCAGGTTATCGACATAGCGCGGGGGGCGAAGGGCCGAGCTGCCATTACCGGCCAAAATTTCAAACTGGTTAATTGTTCCGTCCGACATGTGTCACTCCCTGCTGTTTGAGCCTATAGAAACTTTATCACCTATAAGTGATTGCGTTAATACGCCATTTTATTTGGGACGCTTGGTAAGCGTCACCGTTACCGAGTATTGCCCAATAGAAAATTCAGGATCGTTCCATGCTTCAAATTCATCAAGGAATGTATCCGGCTTTACAAGCGTGACAGGAAGTATCCCCTGCTCGATATTCACTTCACCTATGTACGGGTACTGAACAACTACGCCGTTTTCAACTTTTGCACAATGCGAGGCCATCTCTTACCAAGCTCCCTGTTGATGTTCCAGAACACGTCGTCCCAATGTCCGTAGCGTGTCTGCCTGAATAACGTAACTGTATTGTACCATGCGGATTTATTTCCCGGCATAGCCCAAATGTAATAAGGCATTATCGGGACAACTACCCACGTTGGTACGCCCATAGCACCAGATTTATAGCTGAGAATGATATTTCAGCCATGTTTTTCTCCTGTTGTTAAATTAAAACGTCCTCAAGTTCCAAGGTTTCAATATTTACTTTTTTACCTTCGGTTTGAACGGGGGTATCAAGGACAAGCTGCCTTGGATGTTCTGGCTGCCTGTCGCCCGTTACTGTGCCGCTTATGTTTCCGGCCTCGTCATACTGAATAAAAAACGCCATGTTTTTCTCCTATGTGAAGTTTATAGCTTCGTAGCTTGCTGTTAACGTACTTGGGGCGGCAACGGTGTCGGCGGTTACTGTCGTCGCGTTTGTAAGGACAACGGAACTATACATCTGATCTGCTGAAGCCGTGCTGTCTGTGGTCGATGCGCCAAGAAAAGATACAAATGACTTGGCCGTATTTACTGAGGTTATGGTTGCTGTGTTTGTCGCAACCCCATTAAGGTCGATTGTTCCGCGCTGGATTCTCGAAAGGTTTTCGGCCTTAAATTCTACCACCGTTCCAGTAACCGTAAAACTTGCGGTTGTGGCGCTACGAGAAGCCGTGACGGTAGTGGCGTTTGTTAGCACAACCTTCCCCATTAGTTCCGTTGGAACAACGCCGCCCGATGTACTGACTTTTGCACCTCCATAAAAGATGGCTGATTGCCCCGTTGCGACACTTGATATTGCTGCCGTAGAACTCGAATTTCCTGCTGACACTGTAATCGAAAACTGTTGCGTAGATGAATTAAGAACGCCGGATTTAAACTCAACTACCGTATATCCAACCGTACATGAATCAGTAGCGGTTATTCTCGCGGCGGTTACGGTTGTTGCATTGGTCAACACCACGTTAGCCCTGCCTCTAGTTGTGCCATCTATTGATGACGTTCCAGTTTGTCCCTGAAAGTGACAAAGCGCATTTGTTGTGGTTACGCTTGAAATCGTGGCTGTGTTTGATGTTCCGGCAATGGTTATTGTGCCGCTTTGAATGGATTGGATGACGCTGGATTTGAATTGAACCACAAACCCCTTCACCGTTGATGTATATGTGGCATCCGATGTATTTCTTGTTGCTGTTACCGTGGTCGAATTAGTTAATGTTACTCTTGCCTCCGTTGTCCTGACTGGCAATGCAGCAGAATTTGTATTCTGCATACCGCCCCAAACAATCATTGAGTATGATGTGTTAACACTGGTGATTGTTGCTGTGTTTGATGTTGCGCCAGTGCCAATGGTTATTGAAAAAGCCTGTATGCTCTCAATAATCGAATCTGGATAAGACGCAGGAGTGATGTTGCCGTAAAGAATCATGCTCCCGTATCTCCAGCCAGGTTATAAACCGCAGATGACCCGCCGCTATTTCCAGTTACCTTCAAACGTACGGCGGCATGTTGACCGGCTATCTTGCTATGACTTTGGCGATTGTTGAGTGTAGCTCCACCGGCTGCTGAAAACGTAACCTGACCAGCGCCAAGCTGAATGCACTCACACTCAAAGCCCTCTGCCAAGCTATTCGGAAGAGTCACTGTGATTGCGGATGCATTGTTTAGCGTAACCGTCTTTCCGGTGTCACCCGCTACGAGCGTATATGTCGTGCCTGTCTGCGCGTTGAAGTTAGCCTTATATCCGTATATTTGATTATTACTGTCGATCGATACACCGGAAGCCGCAACCGCCGATGTCCCATTGCCCTTTAATATGGCATCAGCCGTAAATGAAGATGCGCCGGTACCACCATCGGCAACGGCTAAATCAGTAATCCCTGTAATGGAGCCACCAGTGATAGCCACAGATGAGGCGTCTTGCGTGGCGATAGTCCCAAGACCGAGGTTTGTACGTGAGTTGCTTTGGGCAGTACCTCCAAGAGCCGCTATCTCACCCAAATGTTGTGCAGCCAATAAATCTCCTGAGCCAGCACCATTTGCCCCTACGTTACCCGTGCGTGAAAACATAACGGTAAAATCATTACCATTCGTAAATGTTCCGTTGCCGGTCACATAGGTTAGTGCTAGTTGAACCCATGATGTATTATCCGTGGACGCTCCCGTGACTGAAAAAACAGCAAATGTAGTAGGCGCGTCGGCATCTTTTAATACAATGGTACCGCGATGCGATGTGTTGGTGCTGTCATCCCATGTCAGGACAAACGGCCTCATAGTATTACCATCAGCATCAGTTGCGCTAACGGCCATAGCAGTTGCAGATGCAACGGTAGCATTGTTCAGCCTGAAATCACCAGTGCCGGGGTCTGCCATAGTTACTGTTGAATCGAAGTTCCAAAGGAACGAACCAGTGTCATAGCTGATCGTCCTCGTCGTATCGGAGAATGTTATATTGTCCGTTTCTATCTCAACATCATCAGCCGTGGTTACGCGATAATTTATACCGCCATTAACCGTTCCGCCATATACATGAACCTGCGTACCCTGTACAGCATCTCTGTTTCCGTCAAAGTCTTTAGAGCGCTCCCATGTGCCAGTGGCTACGACATAGATACCATTCTCGGTTTGGTCTGTCTGATTCTTTACAAGCACCCTGTCATCGGCAACACACGAAACACCATCAATCGTTTGTTCGCCCGATAGCGTAATGTTGGCTGTCGTGGCTGCCTTTACAGGTGCCTTGAAAGCCACAGACCCAACAACGCCGTTAATCCTGTCCGATGTAGATGAAACCATGTCAGCACCTCCAAATTGAGTTTAACCTATTTATTTAGTTCTCAACATAGCCGAAAAATCTGGTGCGCGTTCGGGGCCACTGTCACCATACCCCCACCACATACGCTGTCCCTTATCTTTAAACAGCTTGTATTCAAGCTCCCTTCGCCTCTCGCTTGCGTTGGGGTCAGAAGCCTCCAATAACGCATCAGCTATCTTTCGTTGAAACAATAACGTAGCAGGCCAGAAGCGGCTTCCAGGGGAGAGATACCTCATGGCGAATTGTGCCGCCTCGCGTCCCGCATGTGTTTTTTTGCCACCATACAATTCAGCCACGTTACCAACAGACAGGTTCAGGAGATCGCCAACAAATTGTATTGGTGCGCCAGCTATGCCAGCACCCAAAGGAGTCCCATAGCTGTTTGTTGATGAGTACACATAATCACCAAAAAAGCCTAACGCACCACCCTGAATAAGTGCAGCAGCCCAAAACTTAGGGTCATTCATATTCATTGGGTCTTTTCCGTCCTTAATCTGACGAAGCTGCAACACCAACGCCCCTGTAAACAAAGCGGTCAACGCTGATGCGGCAACGTATCCTGTTTTGGTTTTTGCTGTTTTCATGCCACGAAGATTGTTTCTGCCAGCATAAAATAAGGCGACAGAAAACGTCTTTGCGTAAGATGCTGAACTACCAACGAATCCCTTAAATGTTCCCGGATGATTGAGCGCACCGAACATATTCCTAGCCCTAGCGTCAGCCTCAATAACAGCTCTCCGCCTTTCCGTGAAAAGCATGTCCATAAACTTATCGGCCACGTAATGCGCCTGATCTGATCTAAGTTTCCGCAGGTCATTCGCGCTAATCAGATTCAATCCACGAGGATCATGAACCTTGACGTTTGAACGGAAGAAGTCCCAATCTTTCTCTGTTATACCATTGCGCTCAAGCATCTCCTTAAACGGAAGGTCGGCAAATTTAACATCCATGTTATTGCGCCACGATTGCATCATGCTTGTCGCAACCGCCATCCTCGCAGTCTGTGTTTCAAAGTTTACAAGCGTCGCCCTCATCGCAACATCATTTATATACTTCGACCACTTGAACCCCTCCATCACGCCGAATACGCGCTGCTGCGCTATATTGCGCGTTAACTCGCTTTCTGCTATTGCGGCCATTTGAGCTACAACGTCACGGTTTTCCTTCGACATCATTGCTACAAAGTTTTTCAAATACCTGCCGGGCAATGTGCCGTTTAACATCGCCACGATTTCAGCAGACCTTATATTACCGAAAAATGATGGTGCGGCAGAACCAGATAACCCCGTTGCGCCGATAGTGGACTTAATTGTTCCAAGCGTTGCGACTCCAAGCGATTCCTCTGGCGTAATATTACCGCGTATCTCAGCGGCAAAAACATCTTCAAAGTCTGCAATCTCCGCCTTAACCCTATCGTGAGGTGATTGCCCAATATAGTTTCCAGCCTTCTGTAACTCAGCACCCTCACGCAATGCTAGGTGCGCTATGTAGTTGCTTGTAGACTTAGGGTTCCTCCCCATCGTTTCAAGGGTGGCTATCATCCTGTTCATGTGGTCGATGTGGCTTATAATCTGCTCAAGCGGATTACCTATGCCATATTTGTCATTGATGTGCCGCCAGCTTTCCGGTGACTTAGCATACAAAACCCTTTCATGTGACAGGCGAGAGATAATATTCTCAATATTGTTATAGCTGTCTTTGCTGGAACCACCAGTATCAAGCGTATCGAATGCGTGTGATAAAAATTCCTCACGCTCCTCCGGAAGTATTTTTGTTCCAGCTCTGTCGCCTGATGCCTCGCCCCACTTCATGTACTCCCAATCGCCATGCTCAAGCCAATCCTGCATCCATTCAGCTTTGCGACCACGGAGATTTGCCCTTGCCATCTGTTGAGGCATTAAGAACCTTGGATTCGGAGCAATGTTTGCCCCAAGCATATTTGCCCTGTTAACAAGGTGGTCAAACACTTTTTTTACAATACCAGCAAATTCCTTAGCAGAGGCATCGCCAGTCGATTTTCCGCCAAGTTCATCAACTATATTATTGAGTCCTTTTGACTTACGATACAGCCCCGCCGCCTTTGGCCTATACTCATCAACCAAAGCACCCATCATTGCTCGCGTTTCCGCTGTTCTGTTTTGATACCTGCTTTGGAATCTTTGCAATGAGAGATAAAGCTTTTCATGGGGTGGCAGGTCTGTTCTCCTATCGAAGTCCTGCTTTATCTCATACATGGTTTGTATGTCACGCAGCCTCGCCAACTTCTGCGCCGATGTCTGCGACGACACATTTTCAATAGCCTTTTGAGCAGCAACATTTTCCGCGCTGAAATCATCATAGCCTTCTGCCTTAGCTTCTTTCTTGGCCCGCTCATATGCGGCTTTAATCTCAGCCTGCTTCTCAGGTTTAATCTTCCCGATTTTTACGGCATTATCAATGCAATCAAAAAAGCTCATAGCTCACACACCTTCATAATATTAAGCATCTCATCATCGGCTTTTAACTCGTCTATAATCTGTTGAACTGTTTTAGTTTCAGTCACGGTTCCGCTAATATCGTCAACAGTACGGACAGGCATCTCAAAATCCTTCGGTATGTCCATACCACCTATCGTAACTGTTTTATCACCCTCAATCTGCGCTATATCTTTATTGGCTGTTTCTACTAACTTGGCCTCATCTCCAATGATCTTCTCAAGGGTTGTTTGCTTTTTCTCCTTAATGACGGGAGTAATTCTTTCACTTGGCTTAGATATCACCTTATTCCACATGCTTTCACCAAGAGCGCGAACGTCAACGGGAGGCACCCTTAACGGCCCAAGCGGGTCAACCGGAGCCGCCCTTCCTATAGCTGCCCTCTCATTGATAGTCCTATCTATAACCTTCATTGCCTTGACGGATGTTTTCTCAAGCCTACGCTTTTCATCATTGAGTTGCTTCTCGATTTCCTTGCGTGGCTTCTTAAGCTCACCAAAGTTATTATCATTCTTAGCTTTATCAACAGCCAACTGATGCGCCCTTGCTATTTCTTCTTCACTAAGATTCGCTACGATCTGATCGCGTTTATGCTCAAGCTCAATCCTACGAGCCTTCGGAATCACACCGTCAAGTTCATCGTTAATAGACTTAAGCAGTTGTCCGGTCACAGGATCAATAAGCTCAACCCCATCAACGACGGATATTCTTCCTATCCTGTCGTCGATCTTGTCTAATTCTTTTTCAAGAAAAGAAACACGCGCTGCCTGCTCATCAAGCTGCGCGAACAAGTCCGGATCACGCATTCTTGCTTCTGGCTCAAATGCCTGGCTTACACTTGGTATAATGGCATCGAGGCTGATGGTTTCGCCGTCACCAACACTGATACGGCCAGTATACATGTTCCCTACAGCCGTTGATGATGTCAGACCCTCAATATCTATCTCAAATTTTTGAACCTCATCGGAAAGATGCGGAACGCGGAAAACATCCTTCTCGGCATCAGATAATTCCCACAAGCTATCGGCGGCACGGAACTCAGCCTTGTTTGAATTTAACTTCACAAGCTGTCTGGCGTAGTCAACCTGCGTCATATTCGATGGTTGGAAGGGTAGCTCACCACCTGTTTTGTCTAAAACAAAATCCTGTATTTTTCTGTTTATAGCTAGTTGAGGATTAAGTTTTTCCTCAAGCCTGCGATACGCCCCCGTTACCGCCGGTGCGCCAACCTCTATACCACCGCGCACCAATGCACCACCGGCACCAGCCATAGCAACGTCCGCTAACTTCTGACCAAGCGTAAGCTCGTCAAGACCGAGGTTGCGCCTGCTTTGATCTACACGGGTGAACACGTTCACGGCCTCTATCGTACTTTGTACGGCTGCTTCTGTCGCTAAACGAGTTGCTATTGTTTTACCGAACCCGCCGAAAGGAAGGGTTGCAAGATTTAATGGATCACCCGAACCGAGTGTTCCAAGCATAGAACCGCCAAGCATAGCACCACTCGCTAACACGCCAGACCGATCCGCAATATCCTCAATGTCCTTCTCAAGAAAACCAGCGGATTCCCTTGCTTCATTAACAAGGTCGCCAGCGGTTTTGGAAAACTGAGGCTTATTATTTTCCTGCCCCCATTTCGCTATTCTTTCAAGGCGGGCATGAATATCTTTTTCTGCCTCAGACATCGTTCCTGAGTATCCAGATAGCTCTCTATTAAATATGTCTGGATACGTTAGGGTGGTATTTGTGAAGTCGTCAACGATTGGGAAATAAAACCCACTGTCAGAATCAACGTAACCTGAATCTTTTGCTGACTTTATATAGCTATCATACGCGCTACCAAACATTACGGAATCGCCAAATGTAGCGCGAAGGGCTGCTGAACCAGCCACGCCTGCGCCAGCCGCCTCACCTATACCAGCGGGAGTCCCCGTTGTCGGAGTCGCAGGCATATCAAGGTATGGATTGCGCTCATCTGGAAGGAACATTACAGACCACCACCAGTCCTTTGATATAAATCTTTAAACGTAAACGATCCGGATGATGACTGTGTATCCATTATTCTCAACGCCATGTTGTTTACAAAATCTTCATTTATCGTAACAACATAGTCAGACTGATGTGGTGGTGCCGTGGAAACAAATCCATCACGCAGTTGAATTTTATATTTATTTCTTCCGACTGCTACAAAGCTTCCATAACGCCTAATATCATCGGCTGAGATTCTATTGCCTGCCACATCATGCATATATCCCTTGCTATCTGATATGGCTACGTAATCCTCAGTATCCATCCTCGATAATGTTTCATTGAACTCATCCTTGTTGACGTTAATCGGCAACCACACCTTTTTACCGTTAATATTTACAATGCCACTATCATCTTCTGTCCTGCCCATCCCGCCTGACACGCGGGCTACGGCTTGTTTTAAAATATCTGTATTGGTTACACTGTCTGATATATCGCCACCCAAGGAGGCGTACATATTCATTACAGCAGACCGGAACACACCTTGCTTAA
>JAAOEI010000431.1_pt1 | contig 16301 bp, 32 predicted proteins | sample 7059261 | NCBI WGS metagenome assembly JAAOEI01 (sample SAMN14008812, study PRJNA610033) | viral metagenome | isolation source: viral particles filtered from seawater | place: China: Hangzhou Bay, Yangshan Deep Water Harbour | collected 2017-10-31
ATTCTGGCTCCGTTGGGCAGGTCGCAGCGCAGTTCTGTCTCGTGATACTTCGTGCCAGGGATGGCGCTGCTGAATGTCTTGAGGTAGTCCCACGCGACGTTCTTGGCCTGTCTGTATGTTGGGGCGATATACGCCAGCCGGGGGTTCTTTTTCGGTTCCAGTATCGCGCGCTTCAGCAGGTGGTTGATCGCGCATACCGTCTTGCCAAATCGGCGATGCATCACCAAGACGGTGAAGCGATGCTCATCGAGCATCTTGTGCAGTTCGACTTGCAGCGGCCTGGGCGTGTAGTCGATGCGAATCTCCTGCATCAGTGCCTCGTGTCGCTCTCCGGCCACACTTCGTCGTGCCAAGGCGACATGACGGCCTCAAGGAACTGATTGGCCTGGTCAGCGCTGTCGAAGCCATCCATGACCACAACCAGGCTCACGCTGCCGTCGCCGCCGTCCATTGCGTACGCGCTGTACATCATCTGAATCGCCTCGTCTTGCGCATGATGGACTCAGGCTGCTTGCTGAATTGCTTGCCGCGTTTCTTGTCGCGGCGCTTGGCTGCGGTGGTCGCTGCGTACTGCGCGGGCGTCAGGCTCTTGATCGCGGCCTCCGGCAGATAGCGCTCGCCAGTCTCGCTGCTCTTCTTGCCGGACTTGGTGCGCCACTTCTGCTGGCCCCAACGCTTCAAACTGCTCTGCGGCGCTTTCATCAGCTGGTGTATCCGCCGCCGCGCTCTTTGTAGGTTTTCGCGAGAAGCTGCGCCTTGCGCGCCGACCACTTGCCTGCGGCGGTGCCGTGCGTGTTGCGCCCAAGTATGGACTTGTACAGGCGCTTTCGCATGGTCGGCTTGTCGTAGTTGCCAGCCTCGTTCACGCGGGACTTGGCTTTAGCCATACCTGCTCATCATCGACTTGGGCTTCTTCTTGCCCTTCATGGCTTTGAAGTCAGCGCCGGTGATTTTGTTTTTCGGGCTGGCAGCAGCAGCCATCTGCTTCTGCTTTGGAGACATTTTCTTGCCGTACTGGCCTGGCATCGTTTTAGCCTTTCGCCTTGTTTCGCTTGCTGATGGCTTTCGCCTTCCTCTTGGCGTCAGCCTTGGATGAAGCGCCCCACGCGTTCAGAGAGAGAAGCAGGCGCGTGGGGCGTCCCTTCGCATCGCGCTCCGGCCCCTTCATGTTGCCCATGCGGGCGAGGAAGCTAGCGCGGCGAGGATTGTCGCCTTTCTTTACTGGTGGCTTGAGCGTGCCGCCTTTGTAGCTGGCGCGCCCTTTTGCGTTCAGACCACCCTTCGGATTCTTGCCTTCCTTGCGTGTCCAGGCTGGTGATTTCATTTTCCCTGTCCCCGGTACTTCTTCCGGCGGTTCCCTTTGCGGGTCAGGCGGCTGAGCGGTGACTGGCCGATCGAGGTTTTCTTCTTCACCCGTACTGGGCGGGGTGCTGATTTAGGCTTAGCCACTGAGCCTCACTCCCGAATGTATTATCGACTAGGGAAGCGGCGGGCGGTCTTTGGGGGGTAGGGGGGGTCGATTTTTGAAAATCGCAAAAAAAAGGCACCCCCTGGTGCGCTCGATCGGAACGAAACGCCGACAAGTTTTCGTAACCCACTGATTTTCCTACAGTTTCACCACACTTCAAGTGTGATTGCGGGCCTCGCGCGCGCGAGTGCTGCCTCGGACGGCCTCTTGAAAAACTATTGTGCAGCCGCCTCGACGGTCTGGTCGCCCCAGCGAATAACGATCTCTCCGCTCTGGTCCTGCTTGTCCTCGGCCTTGTCACGCACGCCGCTGGGCTGCATCTGGCGAATGTGCTTCTCCTTCGCGTCGACCTCCAACCTGCGCCGCTGAACCTCTGCCATCGCCAGCTTCGGATCGTCAGGCAACGGTGCCTCGACCAAGTGCAGGATGTGGTCGCGCATAGTCTCGGCTTGTATCTGCCGCGCCTCCCGGTAGCGCCCATACGCCTCCTCGTCCTCACGAACGAAGCGCAGCACGGTGCGCCACGACGGCAGATGCTCCGACGCATCGCACATCGGACGCAGCCCCTCGCCTTCTGCGATACGCTGGCAGATCTCGTCGAACAGCTGGCTCGATACCCGCGGTTTTCCACGCCTCTTCAGCGCCATCAGACCCTCACAAAAAAACCGCCCAACACGGGCGGCGGTGAAAAGTGCGCAGTAGCGCACCCTAGAAAAAAACTACTACATTTCGTGTGTCTTGTCAACACGCATACAATATCTTGTGCCAAAGGTCTAAAACAGCCGATTCAAACCGCCGCTTCACCGTCTGCGGGTGCATCCCCAACATCCTGCCCAACCGCGTCCAGGCGATGCCACGCTGCCTTCCAACGGCGCTATGCGCAGCACCCCACACGATCCTCGCATCCTCCACCGGCATCAGCTTCGTAAGTTCCAGCGCCACGTCGTAGCACGTCACATCCCTCGCCGACGCTGGCCCCCTGCGCACCTCGACCTCGTTGTACCCATACGCTAGCTCTCGATCTGGCGTTGTCTCCGGCCAGCTGCCCTTCACGCGCAGGTCATACGCCCTCGGCATCGCCCTCTCCGTCTCAGCTGCCCACATGAACAACCCAGCCAGCCCATCCACATCCTCGACCATCTCTTTCACCCGCACGAGATCCACCATCAGCTATTCCCCCACAGCAACAATCGCGCCGGAAACGCTCATCGCGCCGCTAGCTCGCACAAGGCGCATGCGCGCGCAGCGCGTTCACAAACGCGCGCGCGTGCGCTTGCGCTCGCAGCTAGTGGCGTAATTTGCTGCGCGCGCACTTTTTGCGCTCGCAGTGCGCTCGCAAGTGCGCTCGCAGACATCAGCCCACAGACCCCGGCATTTGTTCCAAATCGACAAAGATACCGCTCTCATCACGCCTCCGAATTGGGTTGCGATATGTCCCCACGGTCACCAATCCATTGGACATCCACGTCCGCAAAATCGCCTTCGCGGCACCCTCCGACAGCCCCATATCGACCAGCAGTGAGCCACCCCACCGCGGCGAGTTGGCGTTCTTCGTCATCAGCCAGCGCTGCCCATCCTCCAGCCCGCGATCGAGTGCGAACAGCACCTCACGCGCTCGATCGACGCCGAGGCCATCGAACGGATCTGGTGGCGACCACGGTGCCAGCACGCCCACAAAATCGCCCTGGGCGAGTTCCACCGAGTGCCGCTCATACCAGTCGGCTTCGGCAGCTGGTGCCGACATGTTGCCCTTCGCGTCGTCCACGCGCACAAACCATGAGCGGCGCGTGGGATCGATGCCCATTGCCTCGCCCTCACGGTCTGACATGGGTGTGATGGTGCGAGCAGCCCTCACAGCGCCAGCAAGCGCACCTGCACCGCGGGCTGTGTTGATGTCGCCAGCGACCGCCACGAAGCCTTGCGGCGGCTTGCGCGTGTGGTGGACGAGGTCTACGGCGCAGCCCAGCTTGGCTATGTCGCCGAACACGTCCATGACCGCATCGATCGGCTTGTTGTCATTTTCTGACGCGTAGTGCGACTTCACGAACGGGTCGACCTGTAGCACCGCAATGTCGCGCGCCACGATCTGATCCTTGACCTGGGCGGCTGACGCCGTCGCCACAATCCTGCCATCTTCCATTGGCTCGGCCACGACCATCTTGCAGTCGCGCCCAGAATCGAGAAACAGCCAGCCTTCCAGTTCCGCTGGATCAATCCCGTAGCGCTCGCAGATAGCCCACACGCGGCGCAGCAACTCGTCGCGCGGATCTTCCAAATTGTAATGCCAAACCCGCACGCGCTCCTTCACCGGCACGCCCAGCAGGTCACGCCCTGACGCCAGCGCAATCGCCTCGGTCAGTTCCAGCGTCGTCTTGCCAACGCCACCAGGCGACACAGTCGCGCTCACATAGCCGCGGATCAGATGCTTCCCGTACAACCACTTCCGCGGCTCGACCTCGCGCATCTCGCTCGCACTGAACCCAGACGCCATGACGCGCACGATGCGATCCTCGACACCGGCACGCACCGCAGCTGCGCCATCACGCACCCACACATCGTTCCAGTCGTCGCCCACGCGCTCCGGCAGCACGATGTGATCGGGACGCGCACGCCGCGCGCCGTCCATCCCTGCCCCGCTCTCGTCATTGTCAGCGCACACGATGATCTCGGCGCGCGGCTGCATCTTGCGCAGCGCCGCCGCTACCGGCGCAATGTTCCCGGCATCGAACGCGCACACCGCGCACGCACCTGTCGCCTCATGCACCGACGCCGCAGTCGCATAGCCCTCGGCCACATAGATCGTGCCAGCAAGCTCGCCGATCATGTGAAAGCCACCCTTCTTGCGCCCGCCTGCCAAGAAACGCTTGGCTCCATCCGGCGCAATGGTTTGTGTCGAGATGACGGCACCGCTCTCATCCACGATCGGCACGACCAGCTTGTCGCCGTCGACCTTCAGCCCATGCGCTCCGACGCGCTTGGCGACCAGATACGCATGGTCGTCGGGCGCAGCCTCTGCATCAGTCACGCTTGCTTCAGCTTGCGCAGCAGCCTCGAGCCGCCGCTCCTCAACTGCCTGCTCCTGCGCCTCACGCGCCACCTGTATCGCGTGCCGCTCGACAATCGTCAGTTCGCCAGCGTCGCGGCTGCACCACGACTGCTGCCCGCGGCCATACTTCCATGACCCGAATGAGCCGTAGAGGACGCCGTCAAGTTCAGCCAGCACATACCAGCCTGAGATGTTGCGCCCGCGCGCCTCGTTATCCGGCACGCGGTGAATCTCGTTGTCCGCGACCGCGTCGCCGCTGATGCGCAACCCGAACCCGCGCGCTGCGTCAGTAAACTCACGCACCGCATCCGCGTTGTTGCGCGGCGTGGACACAAACTCTGGGACGACCAGCTGCATCAGTCAGCCCTCTGCCGCGAGGATTGCGCGTCCGATCTCGGTGACAATCTGCGGGACGACGGCATTTCCGAGGGCTTTAAGTCTGTCCACCCTGTTGGGAACCCCATGAGCCACTCGACCCACGTCGGGTTCAGAGAGCCACGGCTCCACTCCTCCTGTGTGGTGCCGCGTATGTCTGGATGATTGCCCAACATCCCCTGCATTTTTCCGGCTGGCGTCCCCGCCGCGTCCTCGTTGGCTGTCGGCGTGGGCCACAATCCAGACTCGATCTCGTCGATGCGGGGCGTCGACACTGCAAGCCGGAATAATAAATGGGACGGCGCTGTAGCCGAGGCTTTCCAGGTCAGAAAGGCTGCGCTGGAGACCCAGCGGCTGCTTAACAAAGCCTCGCACATTTTCTCCAATGACCCATCGAGGTCGTATGTCTTCAACAACGGAAGCCATGACCGGCCAGAGGTCGCGGTCATCGTCTGCGCCTCGCTGCTGCCCGGCTTGGGACCAAGGCTGGCAGGGGAACCCGCCGCAGATGAGGTCAACTCTTCCAAGTCGATCTGCGTCGATGGTTCTGACATCGTCGTAGATCGGCGTGTCGGGCCAATGCTTCCGCAGGACGGCTTGGCAGAACGGCTCTCGCTCGCAGAAGGCAGCGGTGCGAAAAGCTCCTGCTGCTTCAAGCCCGAGGCTAAATCCTCCGATGCCTGAGAACAGGTCGAGGACGGCGAAGTTTTTTTTTGAGCCATTAGAACGGAATCGGATCGTCGAGTTCGTCGACGCCGTCCAAGCGGGCTTCAACCACGCGCCCCAACAGGCACTTCGCAAATTGCACCAGTTCGTCACGCGTCAGTGACGCGAGATCTGACTTGCCGAGTTCATCCAGGTACTCCCCGCCTGCGCGGACGCCCTCCCAGATGATCTCCTCTTCCCTTGCCGTCCAGTCGGCCATCAGTTCCTTCCTCTCGCTCAGTCGCTGGTGGCCTATCGAACAGAACCACCGCATCGTCCCCTGCTGCTTCACGAGCTGCGGCTTAAACCCGAACCCGCGTTCTCCGCGGAAGCACACCCAACACAGGGCGCGCGCGCTCAATCCCACCTCAACAAGTCTTCGTTGGGATGGGTCAGCAGGCGTCGCATGTCGTCGACACGCTTGATCTTTCTCGGTTTGTTTGGATCGCCTACGATCGGCGACTTCCGCGCCGTCATGTTCATGCGCCGCGCCTTGCCGATGATAGAGTTGCGGCTGCGCCCATTGCGGTGAACGGCGTTAATCATCGCGGCAATCACCGAGCAGCTGTGACCCTCCGCCCACAGGCGGGCGAGCATCTGCTCCTCGCCCTCTTCCCAAATGTTGTCGCGGAAGTTCATACGCCGCACATTCCTTCACACTCCTCGTTGAAGAAATTGAGCTGCCCCATGTCTTCCAAGTTGCGAAAATCCACCTCGTCCAGCGGCTGACAGGATCGATGAACAAACTGCTCTGCGCCTGTGCCGCTGCTTCGGATCGCGTGGTCAAACTCCACCGCCTGCTCAAACGACGCTGCATCATTGAGCTTCATGTCTCGCCACATCGCGTCGTTGTGGAATGGGCAGGCAACACACGCTGATTTTGCCAACACGCGATCTGGGTGAGCCTTCTCAAACCAACGCAGACAGTCTTGGCGCGACATGTTCGCTTCGATCAGCGGCCAAACATTCTCAACCCACGCATCGCGTGATGGTTTCATGCGTGCGGCTTCGTCTGTGCTAATGCCCAGCCATTGCCTCACTGCAATTTCTTTTGGTGCGCGTTGCCGGTATTTCAGTCCCAGCAGGTCGCGCAACTTTTTGCGGATCGGAAAAATTTTATAATCGGCAGTGCATTGCCTCATCCCCATGCCCTTGGCCGTGAACAAAGGCATCGACGCATATTTTCTTTCTTTCCCGTCTCGCTCGCCCGCAATGTGGTCAGCGCGAATGTCGCCCGCCGTCACGCGATGCACAGGAAATGGAAGCTGCGTTTCCAGCCAGTTCAGGTGTTCGTAAACGCCCGCTGGCTCAAATTGGGTATCCGCGAAGATCGCGCAATCCGGCATCGGCGTGAGTTCTTTACGCGCCGCCATCAGCGCCATGACGGTGCTTTGAACGCCCGCCCCCAATGAGATGACGTTCAGCATGGGTCGTCCCTTGAGCGAGCCATGTCGATCATGTCGGCAAGCCTTTCGCGCAGGCGCTCGTATGCCTCGTCGGCAACCGCGTCGTAAGCGTCCTGCCAGCTCGCGCGTGGGTGTGCTGCCATGTGGCGCTGGATCGCGCGCTCCAACTCTTCGATGTACATCTCCTTCATCAGTCATCCCCCCAGGGATCGACGGCGACCTCGCCGCACCCGCCGCACGCCTCGCACTCCTCGAGCCGCTCGCGGATCTCAACCCATCGATCGGGCGAATATCCGCCGGTCTCGTATTCGGTAGTGACCTTCCCTGTGCCTCCGCACGCCTGACACTCACGCCATTGGCATGGCCGACCGGGATGCTTGAGGTGGTCGCAATCGGGGCAGATCATCGCAACGCCTCGCGCGCTTCGTAGTCGTCACACCCGACGCGCTGCTTGTCGCCGTCCAGCACCTCTTCGTGCTTCGCGCACTCCCACTGCGGGCCAGGCACTGGCCGCGAGTACCGGCAGGTGCGGCAGTTCTTCGCCACCGGCGCGCCCTCGTGGCAGATCTCTTTGAAGTCACACCACCGGCACTCCATCGCCGCGGGCGTCTCGCTCACGCGTGCGGGCAACTCATCGATGTTCTCGACGATCGTGCGCAGCCGCTCCGCATAGAACTCAGCCTCGTCGCGGTCGTACTCCGTCCGCGCTGCGTCCCAGTTGCGCACACCAGCTGACGCCACCGTGATCCAGTGCCGCTTAAAATTTCCGTAGTGCATGTAAAGCTGCGCCTGCACCCAGTAGGCGTGATCCCACTGCCGCAGCGTTGCCTTCTCGCCGTCGCGTTCCTTTATCTTCTGAAATTCTTTGAACTTGCGCTCGTTGACGACCTTCGCTTCCCAGACGTGCGGCGTCTTCGGCGCTGCGGGGTGGTTGTAAATGACGCCGTCCATATGGCCGCGCACATGACCGTCGGCATCGACGCACTCGTATTGCTCGCCGGTCTCTGGGTCTCGCGTCGATAGCAAAATGTCGGGCGCTGCCTGTATGCGCGCCGCGATCACATCTTCGCCGCGGTTGCCGTCGTCGATCGCGCAGAGTCCGCGCGCTGGAATGTTGCTGGGGGTCGTCCACGTCCAGCCGTAGTACTGTCGGCGCGTGCAATAGCCGCCACCGCTCATGCCCAAGTACATGCGGGCAGCGCGTTGCGCCGCGCGACGCACCATCTCAGCGTCAGCTGCCGCGAGTACCGGGTCTCCTAAATCTCTCTCTACCTGCACCATGTCCGCCTCAAAAAAATGGCGGCGCGCCCCTGGCCGACGCGCCGCCAGTTACACAGCTAGCCGCGCCAAGCGGGTGCTTGGGCCTGCTCAGAAGCCTGCACGGGAGCCGTGGCCGCTGCCGAGGGAGGAGAAACAGCAGCGGGAATTGGTGAGACGCTCTCCACGTCGTTGTACTGGCCGCGCACCGACACGGTGACGCGCAGCCGACGACCGAGGATGCTGTCGGTATCAAACGCAGCTTGCTGCTCTGGGTCAGCAACGCCGCACGCACGCGCAATCTCAAACAAATCGTCCCAAGCACGCGCTTGCACGTTGGCTTTCGGGTGCCATAGGTTGATCCAGTTCGACACCTGCATGCCGTCGTCGGTTTTGAAGAACACGACCAGACCGCGGTTGCCGTTAGTCGAGACCTTCTCGTCGGCACCCGCGAAGGTCATGTCGTAGGTGCCAGCCGGAAGAGGCTGAAACTCAGAGGGCTGCTCAGACGCAGCAAGATCGTCAGGCCGCGTTAGCGCTACCATTTGCTTCTCCTGTGATTTGTTCGATGAGTGCGGACCAAGACAGTTCCAGTTCGTCCGCGATGGGATAGCGGCTCTTCGCCACAAAATTCGGACGCGACGCGACGCGCAGGACGCGTTCGCCCGTGCCAATCGCCTTCACTTTCTTCTGTCCGAAATTGCTGGTGGTCTCGCGCGTCGTGACGCGCACGTTCGCGAAGCCCAGCAAATCCACGAACTCGGTGTAGAGATCCGATGCACGCCTGTGCAATTTGATCTCAAAGCGATCGAAGGCTTCTGTGTCGGGAGCCTCAAACCGCTTGACCTGGCTGTGCGCGAGCAGGATGCAGGCCATGCCCTTCTCGCGTCGCAGCTGCGTCAGTTTCCCTAGCAGCTGCCGGTGGTAGGCCAAAGCTGCAATGTAGCCTTTGCCATATCCACCGCCGACTTCCTCAATCGACTTCACGCCAGCGTCGACGCAGACCTGATCCCAGACCAACGTCTCAAACCAGTCCAAGCTGTCGATGGCGACGACCGAGTAGTCGTGCTTCTCGTTCAGCAGCTGATCGAGCGCTGCCATGACAGCCGGGACGCTTTCGCAAAGGTCGAAGCGATCGCAGCCTGCTACGTCTGCGCCCTCCTCTACCGGCACCATGATTACGCCTGGTGCCGACGACGCGAACGTCGTCTTGCCCACCCCCGGCGGGCCGTAGATACAAATGCGGGGCGGCGACAGTGCCGCACCAGTTTTTACACCACTAAGAGCCATGCTTCTCTCCTTTCGCTCTCAACATCAGTTCGTGAAACGTCTGCTCATTGAGCAGATAAAGGCGGGGGGAGCGGTCAGCGCGGACGCAGACGATGTCTGCATCGTCTTGCTCAAACGCGCTGTACAGCAGGCCGAACCCTGACTTGCGGCGTTTAGCTTCCACTCGGTAATCGCGAGCGCCGGTGATAACGACATCACCTGCGAAGTCCTCGCCGAGTTGCGCTTTGTGCGCACCGGAAGCGAAGACACGTCGTGCCTCCAGACCCGCATCCTGAGCCGCTCGGACAATCTCGTTTTCAAGTTCACGCCCGCGGTCCTTGTTTCGCCGTCCGCTCATAAATTCGCCTCGCTTGCTGGTGGTCGTCTGCCGTCACCTGCCCGCGGGTCAGTTTTGCTATCGCATCGATTGATGATGGTGAGGGACGGCTGCGCCCAGCCGCCCACCAATGGACAGCGGTGCGGCTAACGCCGAGCCGATCAGCCAACTCGCCGAACTTCATATCGTTGTCAGATAACCAGTCGCGTAGCAGCATGCGCCCCTCTCGCGACCTGTGTGTAACTGTTTGTTACATGTCGCAAGCGGTATCTTGTCGGGCTATGACGCCTGATGTAACTTGGTGATTGAGAGTGAAACAGCTGAGCAAAATACCAATGCCAGCCAAAAACAATATCGGTCGCCTCTGCGACGATGCAGGCATTACGCCCACCGAATTGGCGCGCCATATCGGCATGTCAGGGCCAGCCCTGCGCAGGTATGTGCGCGGTGAGTTGACGGTCTCGATTGAGATCGCCGACAAGGTGGCTCGCTACTTCGGCGTGACTGTTGAAGAGGTCATCGGTCGCCCGCTCAAGTCAGGCGTTCCAGCAGCTGCGCGCATCCCTCTGTACGGCTCCGCCCAAGGTGGCGCTGGGGCAGATATTACAGACGTTTCCACGCCGATCGAGACCATACCAGCCCCAGAATACCTGCGTTCCCGCGCGGACAGCTACGCGGTCTACTGCGTCGGCGGCTCGATGGAGCCGCGCTATTTCGCCGGTGAAATTCTGTTCGTCGATCCACACCGCCCGCCGCGCCGCGACGACTACGTCGTGGTGCAGCTAAAGAACGGCGGCACCGCCCACGCGATGGTCAAGCGCTTCGTCTCGCGCAACGACAAAGAGGTGGTGTTAGAGCAGCACAACCCATCCAAAGAAATACGCCTCGCCGCAAAAACCGTAGTCGCAATTCACCGCGTGGTTGGTGCGCAATCTTAATTCGTCAAATGTCTAAATGACACGCGTGTAACATTTGGTGACACTCTCTTTCATCCAAGAGAGAGGAGCCTTCAATGTTACGAGTGATGATTGACGGCGTGCTGTTCGCCGGTCTGATAACAACAGCCTTCTTCGCATTGCACTTTGTGTGCGCTCTGTTCGATCGCTGCGCTGCGACGCAGGGGTGGTTGTAATGCAGCCGTCCCTGCTCACCGTTCGCGAAGCTAGCGTCGCCCTTTTCGGCAGCGACAGCCGCAGCAACATGAACCGCGTGTACGCAATGATTAACGAGGACCAGCTGCGCGCGCGCCGCTTCGGTCGTCGGATCTTCGTGCCAGCCCGATCGATCGAGGAACTCACAAATGATGACGAGTAGCGAAGCTGCGGTCTCGATAGACGCACGCACACTAGAAGCCGAGGTCTACAAGGTGATCTCGCAAGCTGGGCCTGGGGGCATCCACAGCGACGAGGTGCGTCGGCAGATGCCCGGACTTGCCTACTCCAGCGTGACGGCGAGGTTCTCTTCGCTCGCGCGCAAGGGTCGGATCTGGTTTCCAGGCACCACCAGGACAGGCGATAGCGGGCGGCAGCAGCGCGTCATGGTCGCAGACAGGTGGACGCAATGATCTGCAAGGTCTGCAACGGCAACCACTACGTCGTCTATGACGACGACACTTACACCACCTGCACCGCGTGCTTGGGAAACCGCAAGGCGCTTGGGCGTGACGCAGCGCTGGAGGAGGCGGGCGATCTTATTAACGGCGAGCGTGCTGCGAACTACGGCAGCGCGCAGAAAAACTTTGAGCGCATCGCGGCGGGCTGGTCGGTCATATTCAATCAGGAGGTATCGCTTGCACAGGTTGCGCTGGCGATGGATTGGGTAAAATCCGCGCGCTTGGTGCAGACCCCAAATCACCATGACAGTTGGGTCGACAAGCTGGGCTATTCAGCGCTGGGCGCAGAGGTGTCAGATGATTAGCCGCTTGCTCGCGCTGTTCCGCCGCAAGCCGTCAGGCGATGATAGATGGCGCTACGTAGGACTTCACATCGCCCAAGCCACCGACAAGGCTGGTCGCAGGTGGTAACCCCACAAAAACAAGAGGCGCTCGACCGCGTGATTGAGCGGCTCTATTACACTGATCGCAAGTCGACTGCCGAGATCAGCCGCCTACTGCAAATCTCAGAATCGGACGCGTGGAACAGCCTTGGTCGTCGTGATGTGCAGCGGAACAAAATTGGCGCTCGGCTTCGACGAGCCGTTTCACAAAATTTTTGGCGTCAGCGCGATTAGCGCAGTTCACCGCCATCGAATTATTTTTTCCTGACGTGATAACTACGTCTATCGTTCCGTCGTCGACGGTATACAACTCAAACAACACACCGCTTCCTCCCGTATCACCAAGCACTAGTGTGCTTGGTCATAAGGGCAGAAGGCTACTCGTCAGTTGCCGGATCGTCATTCAGCACAGGCGAATAGGTCATATCGGCTAAATCCCCCGGTGCTGCTGGCAAATTGCGGAGTTGGACGAGGTTTATAAGGTTGAATCCCAGCTGAAGAATCTCGTCAGAATTAATTAACTCCCACACCTTGTTGATAATTAACTCAACGGTTTCTTGGCTGGGGCGGCACTGATCGTCGATGAGGCCACGCGCCTCTGCGTCCTCCAGCACCCGCTGCACGGTGTGCCAGCTGATGCCAGTGCGCTGCGCTATCGCGTGACGCGAAGGGATCACGTTCTGCATATGGCAGCGGGTGATCGTCAACGCGATTAGGATGCGGCTTGACTTGAAGTACCAAAACCTCTCGGCCTCGTTCTGGCTTTGCTTTGCCAGCGCTTCGTTCTCGCCGCGGAACTTCATCACGCGCTCGTTCGCCTCAAGCCAGCGGTAAACCGCGCCCCATGCGATGGTTGAACGCGCGTCTAAGCGCCGCTGCGCCATGTCGTCAAGGTCAGCAGTGATCGGCGGGCGCATCTCGGATGGGTTTAGCGGGCGGTTAAAATCAGGATTTCTATGCGTCATCACACTCTCCCTGCTGCTGCGGCGTTAAACATTGCGTTGTAGTTGGTGGCCTGACGCTCGCTGATACCCCAGCTGCTGTAGACCTGATACGTGAACTCGGGGCTGTGGTGTCCGAGTATCGCGGCCACCTCGGCCATTGTCATCTTGGTCTGGAACAAGCAGAACGACGCCATGTGGTGCCGGAAGTCGTGCCAGCGGAAGTCGCTGATTCCGGTTGCGCGCTTGGCGCGCCGCAGGATCGAACGGTTCCAGTAGGTCTTGTTTACAATCGACCCATCGCGCGCTGGGAAAACGAGATCGTTCACGCGCTGCTTGATCGGCTGCGCCGCCTTCCACTCGCGTAGTGCTTGCGCGACTTCATCGCGCAACGGAATGTCACGCGAGCCGTGGCGCGTCTTCGGTGCGCCCACGTCGCCCTCGTGCTTAACGGCGCGGCGCACGGCGATGCGCTCCGCGCCGGGGGTAAGATCCACATCTGCCCACGTCAGCGCGCGCTGCTCGCCAGCACGCATGCCAGTCCATGCCGCAACTAGCGCGACGACGCGCTCGTTCTCAGGCATGGCTTCGATGAGGCGGTCGACAGTCTCAGCGTCCACCTGCTTCACCGACGCGGTGGCTGGTGCCGCCGGGAACGCGATGTCGATCAGTTCCACGCGCGTGTACTTCTTCGCGTATGCCCAGCGCAGGTAATGCGTGAAGCATTTGAACTTGCGCTCAGCTGTCGCGTGCGCGTCGTAATGCGCAAGCAGCGCGTCAACCACCTTGTCCTCAACCAGTTCCTTGTCAAAGGCGGACAGCTGCATGTTGCCGATGCGCACGCCGTCGATCGTGATCTCGCAAATCTGACGCAGCGCGGTCTCCTTCTGTTTCAATGACGCAGGTCGGATCGCGCCGTGGTTCTTCCCGCGGCGATCCTCGCGCTCCATGTACTCCTCGATCTTCTCGCGCACGAGCGGCGCGCTCTCAGCTGGGCGAAACTCGCCGTGCTGCTCAATCTCGCCAACAACCTTGTCGCGGTACTGCTCGGCCTCGCGGCGCGAGTTGAACGTCTTGCGCAAACCCTTGTGCAAATAGGTGCTGTCGTAAACGACCCAGCCACGCCCGCGGCGGTTCTTAATGATGTTGATAGCCATCAGTCGTTCTCCCCCTTGAACTGCTCAACCTGCTCTGCGGTCAGGCCGTAGTACGCAAGCGGGTCGACATCGAAACGACCGCACTCAGAGGTGAACGGATCAGTGATGAAAAAGCCGTCGTGGTCGAAGCCAAGCACGCCGTCGGTGACGTACACTGATTTCCGCGACGACGGCGCAGGTGCGTAGTCAAACTCGCGCAACAATTCCGATGCGGTTTCGCGGTCGTGCTGATCCAACTGGTCGCCGTACTCAAAAAGCCACTCGTCAAGCGAGAGTTTCTCCCAACCTTCTTGCGACAGTCTCGCCATCAAGTTGCGAGCGGCGAGGTGCAGGTTCTCTTCGTCGTTTACAAACGCGACCACCTCGCTAAACGAGTCGCACTCAAAGGTCGTCGCGAACTCATAATCGCCGCTGCCGACATCTGCCGTGCGCTCAACGAAAAAACGCTTTGCCTCTTCGCCAACTTCGCGCTGCTTGGGGTCTGGATGATCTATGAAAACGTGCCAACCCTTGTACGACCAGCTCGGGCAAGCGTCGTTGCCGTAAGAAACATCGTCCCAACCGTCAGGCTTGCTCAGATCTGCGACGCACTGTGTAAAAAATGGTGTGATTGTCATCTCTCTCTCCTATCGGCGCGCTTTGGCAATGGCGGCGTATAATTTGCTTGCCGCCTCTGCGGCAAAGCCCGCTAACTCTTGCGCTGTGTAGGGGTCCCCGTTGTCAGCTGCTCCGACAATGTCGGCGAGGGCTTGCTCTGCTTCAACCGCTGCGCTCAGCAATTCCGGTGCTGCGGCGATAAGGCGGGCGTTCTCAATGGTGTTGTTGGTCATCTCTCTCTCCTATCGGCGGAATACGTTGTAGTCAGCGAACAGCTTCTCAATCTCCTTGGTGAGATCGGCTCGGTCGCAGACCTTGAGCGACAGGTCATAGCCGTCCTCATCAAGCACCCCGACAAGGAACGTCTTGGTGCTGTCGGTCGGCGCAGCCATCTCATCTTCAGCGTCGGTGACGAGGATGAAGTCGCCGTCATCGAGATTAAACTGAAGCGCGGTGCAGCCACCTCCGGTTTGAACCAGGTCAAAGCATTTTAGAATGTCCATGTCTCTCTCCTGTGTCTGAACGTGTCATAGATGTAACTATTTGTTACACTCCGTTCAAGCAAAAAAGGCATCACACTCAGGAGCGCGAAATCAGAAAATTGAAATTTCCCCGAACATTCGCCGAACATAGCAGCAAAAACGGCCTCCAGGTGTGATGCCTAGTGCTGCTAAGTCATTGAAATCGTTGGTCGGGACGGCAGGATTCGAACCTGCGACCCCCACACCCCCAGTGTGATGGGCGACATAATGATTTCAATGACTTAGCAGGTAAGTCCTTGAACCTACTCAACGTATAGTGATTGAGAATGTCGCGCCGTGTAAAGGGGTGAAGTCGGGTGTCGGATTTTTCCCCGAACATTCGCCGAACATCAAAAGTAAAAGTGTGATGCCTTTTCCAGCGTGTCGGATTCGATCGTGGAAATGTGCATGTCAGCTGCTGGCTTTTTCCAAGTCACCTGCCGGTCAATCTCCTCGACCGCGACAAACACGCAGCGGCGAAGGTCTAGCGCTACGAAGGCGACCAGGTCGGTGTCGGCTTTCGTGAGGGGGCGCTTTGGTCTGCCCATGCTGCACGACCATTGATATTGGATCGAACCGTATGGGCGTTGCGTAGCTTTAGATTGAACCCGCAGCGTCACGCCATCTTTGACTGCGACCATGTCGTGGCCGTCGGCGTTTATGATCGCCACCGCCCAGCCTTGCAGTATCAGTGCTGCTGCGGCGACATGCTCGCCAGCTGCACCGACGCGCGTTGCGTTTACGATCGCAGGCGCTCGGCGTAGCGGTTAGCCCGCGCCGGAACCTGGCGGGCATAACGCGAATCTAAAAGCTCCTCGGCAGCGCGGTCGTTATCACCAGCCCACAGAGCGGCCAGCATGTTGCTAAATTTGCGCAGGGTCGGCAGTCCCAGTTGAAAGGCCAACTCGATCAGCACAGCGGTACGCGGCTGGTCCAACTCGCTAAAGAACGGAAAGGCGTTTTCGAGTTCCTCAATCGTGCGCCGCACATCGTTAGCCAGCATGAACTCGCCCTCTTCGCGCGAGATGCCGATGCCGGTGTGCGGGTCGACGTTCCTGCCATACGCGATGGTCCAGTGGCCCTGCGTACATTTATATATGGTGCTGGACCAGCCCTCCTCCTCGCGAAGGCTCTCGATCACCTCGTCGATTGGATAGACGCGGTTCATCGCTTCACCTTATCTGCAACTTTCTCGGCGCTACGGCCAACAACGTAACCTCCGACGCC
>JAAOEI010000432.1_pt1 | contig 16283 bp, 19 predicted proteins | sample 7059261 | NCBI WGS metagenome assembly JAAOEI01 (sample SAMN14008812, study PRJNA610033) | viral metagenome | isolation source: viral particles filtered from seawater | place: China: Hangzhou Bay, Yangshan Deep Water Harbour | collected 2017-10-31
ACTAACGCAAATGCAGAACGCCGAGATTGGGCGCATCGGCACAGCCCCCGCCAAGGTTGGTGGAGTTGGCACCCAGGCGGCAAACTCTCAGAATTACTAATCCATGAGCACAAGCATCACTAAGAACCAAGCGGGCGAGACCTACGTTATTGCGTGCTCATCCGAATCCACCTATAACGTCCCGAAGTTCGGGAGCCGTGATAGCGTCATCATCAAGAACGCCACCGGAAGCGACATGACCTTATCGTGCCAAGGGACCGACACGGTTGACGGGGCCACCACCATTTATTTGAAGGGCTACTCGTCCATCGAGTTGCTGCGCGGCACGAGCGAGTGGGTTGCCGTGCGCTCGTATGACAAGGCGGACAGCGCCACGACCGAGGTGCTCAACCTCACCGGGCCGGATTCGCTGGACACGGCGACGGCGGCGGGGGATGCGTTCACCAACCAGCCCGCCAACGACGGCATTGAAGTGGTGAGTGATTCGACTACGGACATCACGCAAACCGTCACCATCATAGGCACCACGCAGGGCACGGACACGGTGGTTGTTGAGACGGTGACGCTCACGGGCACTACGGCCGTCAGCACGGCCAAGACTGACTGGGGCGTTGTCCTCGCCGTCAAGAAGTCCGCCGCGACGGTGGGAACGGTGACGGTGCGCGAAGCTTCCGGCAACGCCACCATCACCGCCGGCCTCACGGCTTCCGTTCTCAGCCTTGGAGTAAACACGGTGGCGGCAGCGGATCAGCGCGCCTACAACCGCCCCGTCTCCATCGTTTGCTCTGGCTCTGGCACGAAGCAAATAGGCATCAAGGGCACCGACACGTCGGATGCCGTCATCTACGACTCGCAGGCGTTGAACGGCACCACCGCCGTCACGTCCAATTCGTCCTTCCGGTCCATCACTGAGATTTACACGGGCGACCTCGAGGCCAGCCGCACGGCGACGGTGACGAACAACAGCGAATTGCGCGTGAACGGCGCGGCGATTGGCTACTCCGTCAGTTCTTATTCGAGCGGCACGTCATACGTTGTCACCAACACCTCCGCCGCCGTTGACTGCGGAACGACCGATCCGCTCATCACGATAGACAAGCCCGGCACCTATCTAATCAAAGCGGGCGTTACGGTCGCCTACAATGGCGCAACGGTTGTGGCCGAAACTGCGGAGTTCAAGGTGCGCCGCACCAACAACACCCCGCTAACGCTCGGGGCCACCGTTCTGATTGACCTTCCCGTTGCGACAACCCTCACCCACACATACGGGCAGGTTACGCTTCCGGCATTCATTTACACGACCACAAACTCCGACGACGTTCTGCGCATCTTCGCCGGCGTGTCGGCCACGCTGGGCGCGGGCAGCATCGACGTTGAAGCTAGCGGCACCTATATCTGCGCCGTTCGCCTCTACTAATGGCGGCCGACAACTTCCAGCAGGAGGTTGCCAACCTTGGCCACATCGACGCCTTCCAGAACTTCATGGAGGGCGTCGCTTCGGCGCGGGACCAGGCTGTGCGCGACTTGAAGAGTGCGGAGGACGGCAAGGTGCGGGAGCTGTCGGGTTACATCACCGCGCTGACGGACATTCTGGACACCTACGACTGGGAGACGGTGCGCAGGGCGCTCGACAGGCGCAAAGCGCGGTTGGGGTAGCCAGCAGTAGGGCTCGAACCTACACCTTCGGGGAAGGCTCACCGTCGTCACGGTGACACCACGGCGAGGATTCAAGCCGCCTCCCGAAATCATATCCTTTAGACCATGCTGGCGAAATGGGATGCAGGGGGCGGAGTCGAGCCGCCATCTTCGCCTTATCAATGCGATGTTCTATCGCTGAACTACCCTGCAAATTGGGGAGCGGGCGGGGCGTTAATCCCGCGAGGCATTGTTTTTACTTGGGGGCATGAATTGCCCAAGGGTTCCCACGATGGGGTTGCGCGTCTACGACTTCCGCGCCGCCGCTCAAACAACCGAACGATGCAATGAACAACCGAGAAATGCACGAAGAACGGCAAATCGCGCTTTGTCAACACTACGTGTTAGCATTGTGCCATCGCAATCGCTGTGGCGCAAATACAGCGGCAGAAACTTATGTCCGAAACAGTCCAAACGGAAAACGCTACTTCCGCAGAAACAGTAGTGGAGCAGATAACGAAGCCTAGCGATTTCATCGCGTGGCGAGCCAGCAAGGGCGAGAAGAAGGCGGAAACGCCGGAAACGAAGCCCGAGGCTGAAAGTCCAAAGGACGACAAGGAGGAGGCGAAAGCCGAAACCCCGCCCAAGGACGAAGGGAAGGATGTTCTTTCTAAGGCCAAGTCTGGAAACCTAGACGACCTCTCATCCGAGGAGCTTGACCAACTGGCCAAGCTCGTAGGGTCTAAAGCCGTCGCCCGCTTCGGTGAACTCACCGCAAAGCGCAAGGCGGCAGAGGAGCGAGCAGCCGCGCTAGAGGCGCAACTCGCACGTCGGGAACATGAAGCTCAGGCGTCCGCGCCCGAACCCGTCAAAGACAACCCGTTCACGTCCATCAAGGATGCGAACGAGCTGTCAGCCAAGACGCGGGAAATCAAGGAGGTCATCGACTTTGCCGAAGAACGGCTGGACGATGCCACCGACCTTGGCCCCACGGATGTTGTGGCAACGGTGGACGGCAAGGAATACACGAAGCAGCAGCTCCGCGAAACCCTTCGCAAAGCCCGCAAAGCGCGGGACGAATACCTGCCCGATGTCGCGGCACGGTTGGCGAAGAAGGACCGTAGCGCCGCCCTTCGCAAGACGCTGGACGAGCAAATGCGGAAAGAGTTGCCGTGGCTGTCGGATGACAAGGATGACCGCTCAGTGAAACTGAACGCCATCCTGAACGACCCCCTCCTCAAAGGTCTTGAGGAAGCCGCCCCCGAGGTGGCCGCGCAACTCCCGTTCTTCATGGCCCACGCGACGAACAGCATGTTCGGCCGGCGCGCCATCACCCTCACGGAAGCGGCTCCCGCCGTCAAAAAGCCCGTGAAGGAGGAGCCGCCGGAGAACGCCGCCGCAACCGCCGCAAGCGGAAGGGGTGCAGACCAGACGAAGCAGGAGAAAGAGCTGAAAGCCCGCGCCGCCAGTGGCCGGAAGGAAGATTGGACCGCACTCAGGGCATTACAAATCTCGAAACGCAAACTAGTCAGATAACCAAAGCCTACAATGGCCTTTTCAAACACTTACGACACCACCAATCCTGGTTCTGCCACTGGCAACCGGGAAGACATCGCGGATGCGGTGAGCGTGCTTGCCCCGCAAGCCACTCCCTTCCTTTCGCTCGCCCCCAAGAAGAAAGCCACCGCCACCAACCATGAGTGGACCGTTGACGCCCTCGCCACCCCGTCTTCGACGGCGGTTGCGGAAGGCACCGACGTTACGGCGTTCGCGGACAAGTTCTCCGCCAAGGCCAAGTTGGGCAATCGCGTGCATGAACTGCGGCGCACCTTCATGGTGTCCTCGCGCCAGGCTGCGGTGAGTTCCACCGGGTCCATCGACGTCGCCAAGGCCGAGACGAAGGCGATTCTCGAGCTCAAGCGCGACATCGAGAAGACCCTCTGCGGCACGCAGGACAAGGCGACGGAAGACGGTGCTGGCACCGCCGACCAGATGCGCGGCTTTGGCGACTGGATTGACAGCGCCGGGCCGTCGGATGTCCCGTCTGCCTATCGCACGCCGTCCGGCAGCATCCACGCCTCCGGCACGTTCACCGAGACGGTGCTCAATAGCCTCATCACGTCGATTTATCGCGTGAATGGCATGGCGAATGACCTCACCCTGATTGCTGACACGGCCCTCCGTGCGGTGGTTACGGGTTTCGTTCAGACGACCGGCAGCACCAACACCACGCCCCGCGTGTTCAACCAGGATGGACGCGACAAGAGCGTTGTGCTCTCCGTCGAGTTCTACCAGTCGGACAACGGCGCGGTGAGCATTGTGAACATGAATCCGGACTGTGCGCCGGACACCACGAACAAGGATACGGGCTACATCATCAATCCCGAGTATGTTGGCGTTGCCGACCTCATCGGGATGGGCAGCACCCGCGTTCCCAACCTTGGCGGCGGCGACCGTGGCTTTGTCGACTGGACCGGCACTTTGGAAGTGCTGCACCCGGGCGCTCATGGCCAAATCTCCGTCCTCAGCTAACCAATAGGAGCACACTACTATGGCTTCGACTCGTCTCACTCTTAACGAAGCCGCCCTTGGCGGTGGCTTCACCCACGTCCTCGACGTGGACTATGTGGACCTCATTGCGGCGGGGAACGGTGGCCAGATCAATCTGGCCATGATTCCCGCCGGCGGTGCGGTGGAAATGTGCACGGTGCACAAGGTGACGGCTGCGGCGGGCAGCACCAGCGTCGTTTTCGACGTTGGCACGACCCTCGCGGACCCCGATGAATACATCGACGCCTTGGACGCCGACGCGATGACCACGCCGGTTAGCAACACGGGTGACGCTTTCACGAGCGGTTACACCAAGGTTGTGACGCCGAAGACCTCGGCCACGCAAATCGTGCTGGAAGTGAATGACGCGGCGGTTGCGTCCCTCACGGCCGGCCGGTGGCTGATTGGTCTGCGCATCCTGGACCTCGGGCGCTTCGCCTAACCGGGATTCACTAGGCTATAATCGGAGGGAGCAGCGTTTGGTCGCTGTCTCCCTCCTTTTTTTTGCCCATATGCAAATCATCATTCCGCCCAAGCGGTTCACACTAGGCGAGCGAGGCAAGGCGATGGAGCGTGAGCTTCGTTTTGGGATGGAGTGGTATAAGGCGCGGGAGAAAACGCGGGAATTGCGGGCCGCAGCGGACGCCAAGCGCACGGAGAACATGAAGGAAATCAAGGGGCTTGGGCGATGCGTTGCCACGATGCCCTCGTGGGAGTTCTTTCGGCTCCATCAGAAGTATGGGCACAAGGAGTTGCATTCTAGGGAGTTTCTTGGCTACTTTCAAAAGAAGTTCCCCCACCTCGCCCCAAATAAGCTGTGACCGACTACACCTTTAGCACGTTGCTGGACGACATTGAGGGGCTGGCTGGCGTTGACGCCTTCACCACGGCGGAACAATCCAAGGTGCTTGGGTTCGTCAACAGGCGGGCGCGGCAAGCCTACCAGCAGGCGGATACATGGGCGCGGTATTTGAAGGTGGGGCAGGCCCGCCCCGCCCCTAGTGGCGTCATCCCATTCACTTACACCAACACGAATGGCAACCGGAACATTTCCACGGCAACGCGGTCGGGCGACACGGTAACTGTGGTGACGACGGCAGACATCGACGGCGATTTTGTCACCGGCCAATACGTCACGATTGCGGGGTTGAGCTATGTCACGGCCAACCCGAATGGCAGCTATCAGGTGACGGTGACGGACGATGCCACGTTCACCTACGACCTGAACGAAGACCTCACCAGCACGGAAACATACACCGGCAGCGGCACCGTCGCCCCCGCCGCGCTGTCAGAGGTGGACACGTTCATCCGCGTGTTTGACGTTGACCCGAATGCGACAACCGGCGGCAGCGAATACAGCTTCTACGTAGACACGTCAGGATGCCACGTCATCAACGCCGGGGACTACATCGGGTTTTTCACCACCTACAAGCGGGCGTGGGATGGCCCCTACACGTCCGCGAGCACGACGATTCCTCGTGAGTTTGCCAACTACCTCGCCCACGCCGCCTATGCCGACTTCCTCCGCATGGATCAGCAGGTGAGCAAGGCAATGGCCGAAGAGCAGGTGGCGAAGGAATACTTGTTGGTAGAATTGGACCGCCCGCAGAATCAGATGAACGGGCAGCAGATAAGCACCTTCCGCACACACGCCAGCCAGCAAGCACGCTAATATGAGTCTAGCATCAACACAAGTTTCCACCCTCGGCTCGCTGGTGTCTACGAGCAATCCCCTCCCCGTGATGGTGTCTCCGGCGACCTCGGCCGGAACGTCGCTCAAGGTGTCAACAGTGACATTTGGCCGCACCGCCGACACGAACGCTTATGCGGCGGGCGATGTCATCGGCATCAATGCGGCGGGAAGTCCTGGCAGCGCAATTCACACGTTTTCTTCGGTTGGGCCGAGCGGCGGCAAGGTGTTTGTCAGGAGCGCCGATCTGACGATTAACTCGACAACCGTGATTGCCGGGATGACGACGTTTCGCCTGCACCTCTATACGGCGAGCCCGACCGCGATTCTGGATAATGCGGCATTCGATCTTGTGTCGGGCGACATTGCCACGCACGTTGGCTTCCTCGACCTTGGGACGGTGGTTGACTACGGCAGCATGATTTACACGCAGGTAATGAACGCCAATGTCCCGGTTGCGCTGGCCGCGTCGTCCACGACGCTTTACGGTGAGCTTGTCACGGTTGGCGGGTTTACGCCGGCCAGTGGAACAACCTTTCAAATCCGCCTTGCGCTGGAAGCGGTCTAAGGCCCATGTCCGCAACGCAAATCCCGAGCCTCTATCCGCTCCCGAGCGTTGGTTTGTCCGACGAGGCGCTGGCGGTTAGCAGTTCAGCGGTGTCCCTGGCCGCAAGTGGCTGGACCGCCGCGAACACTCGATACGTTCAATGGCAAGTGAAGACGGATGACGTGAGCGTGACGTTCGATGGCTCTACGCCAACGGCGTCAAACGGATTCCTGCTAGAGCAGAACAAGAGCGGCATATGGGACTTGCGCACCGCGAAGCTCGCCAAGTTCATCCGCGTAACGACGGACGCCGTAGTTCACGCCCAGCCGCTCACGATTTAACCCTATGGCCCTCCTCTGGACATATGCCAGCCTGCTAGGTGGCAACCTGCCAGATTCAACGGGCTGGGGGTTGACGGGCAACCAGGATGCGGCGGCGGTTGTGATTCCCTACTACTTTCGCCGGCCCGGTGGCGTTGACCTCTACCGAAGGCCGGACACGACATCCCTCTACATCCGTTATTAACACATGGCCGACGTAACAGTAAGCGCAGCGGTTGACGGCTTTATGACGGCGGCGGATGCGGCCGCGTGCCGGACTGCCATTGGGGCGGCGGCGCTGGCCTCGCCTACGTTTACGGGAACGCCAGCCGCGCCAACAGCGGCCCCGGGAACGAATACGACGCAGGTTGCTACTACGGCCTTTGTCACGGCAGCGGTGACGGCATCGACCTACATCGACGGGGAGGTGGATACGCACGCTGACCTTCCGATTACGGTGGGAACCCCTGCGCTGGATAGTGCCTATCTGGTGAGGGACGGGTCTGGCCTATGGCTGCTGACGCGCAAGCCTGCGGGGGTTTACATCCGCACCGGCAACGCCGGGGCCCTGGCAGATTGGACCTATGGCGGGGAGTTCGCGGACATTTTTAACGACGCCAACTTTGCCATCTACGACAACGGAGACAGCAGCAAGCTGGTGGCGTTTCAGTGTAGCGGGATAACGACGGGGACTACGCGGACGCTGACGGTGCCGGATGCGAGCGGAACGCTTCTATTGAGCGGCGGGGCCCTTGGAACGCCTTCCAGCGGCACGGCAACGAACATCACGGGTTTGCCGATTAGCACGGGCGTTTCCGGTCTTGGCGCGAATGTTGCGACATTCCTCGCGACGGCAAGCAGCGCCAACCTTGCGGCGGCGGTGACAGACGAAACGGGAACTGGGGCATTGGTGTTTGCCAATACCCCAACCCTCGTTACTCCTATTCTTGGGACGCCGACAAGCGGCACGCTGACGAATTGCACGGGGTTGCCGCCAGCCGGTCTCACCACGGCGGCGAAAACAAAGAGCATCGGAATTGTCATCGACGGCGGCGGCTCGGCCATCACGACAGGCGTAAAGGGTGACGTGTCCGTTCCGTTTGCCTGCACCATCACCGGGGCCCGCCTCCTGTCGAACGAATCCGGTAGCATCGTCATCGACATCTGGAAGGACACTTACGCCAACTATCCGCCTACGGTGGCGGATACTATCACCGCCGCCGCGAAACCGACGCTCTCAACCGCGACGAAAAGCGACGACACGACGCTGACGGGATGGACAACGAGCATTTCCGCCGGCGACACGCTCCGTTTTAACGTGGACAGCATAACGACCTGCACGCGGGTCGTCTTGCAGCTTACTGTTACCCTCACCTAAATGGCCTACACGGAGAGATATGTTTCGGTTGCTGGCGGCGGGCTGCACGATGGAACCAGCGAGGCGAACGCATGGACGTTTGCCGAATACATCGCGGCAGCGCCAGGAGCTGGGTTCAGGACGAACATGATAGCCGGTAGCTACTCAACCGGCGCGGTGACATTGATCGCCGGCGGCGCAAATGCGTTCAGTGTGCTGCGCGGCTACAACTCGACGATTGGCGACCTCGACAACCAGGGACGCAATGCAGACGGAACGCTGAACGTGACAAACTTTCCGGTTCTCACCATCACGGGAGCCTGCACGCCTGCCGCTTACAGCCTTTGGCAAAACATCAGTGTGACTGGGGCAATCTCGGCCACGTTGATTACATCGACCACCGTTGACCGTCAAAGCTTCCTGTCGTGCAAATTCGTCAACACGCAAAACAATGCTTCGGCGCGATGTGTGGCGGTGGACGACGGTTGCTATGTTGTGAACTGCGATTTCGATTGCACGGGAGCGGCGCACGGCATCGTTGCGGCGTTCAGTAATCTGTCGGTTATTGTGGGATGCCGCTTTCACGGGACAGACACAGATGTTTTGCTGGCGCTAAACGTGTCGCCGGTGACGGTGATCAATTGCCTATTTTACGGCAACGCCAGTTCCATCGGCATCGACTGCGGCGCGGCCAGCGGCGGGTCGTTTATTGTGCAGGGCTGCACGTTTCAGGGCATCGCGACGGCCATCCAGATTGCAAACTCGGTGAACACCGGCGCGGTTGTCGCCATCAACAACATATGCACCGACTGCTCGAAGTGGATTGAATCGTTATACTCCGGCACCGCAACGGTAGCGCTCATTGAGGCCAACAACCGCACGCGGGATGTCACCACGCTTCTGACCGGAATGGAGACTTCCCAAATTGGAGCGGTGACGACGGATGGCGGCGGGCCGGAGACCGACTACGTGGACTATGCGGCCGGCAACTTTCGCCTGCTTGCCACGTCGCCGGCCATCGGCGTCGGTATGCCCGCATACATGGACATCGGCATGTATCAACGACAGGCTAGCGCAGGAAGCAGCGGCGGCTCCTATACCTTCATCGGTTAATTTATGAGAATTCAAATCGAACCCGTTGTCGGGCTGCTCGGCCAAGCCGCCACCCATTTCTCGTGTGACAGTGCGGAACTTGTGCGGGGGAACGTCGTGTGCAAGCTCGCGTTCTGGTCGGATGGCGGGCGCAAGCTGGCGGAGGACATCCGCTCATTGCACGAGGACGATTACATCGCCTGGTGTGAGACGGGGCCAGAGTCGGATGACATGGATTTCCTTGTTCACGCGCACGCCGCCCGGCTGGGGCTCGCGGAGGTCGTTCCTCCGCCCCCGGCCCCGCCCGCGCCAGATGAACCGCCCGGGGAGTAAAACCCTTTCGGTTACAATGGGGCGTGAAATCCGTCTTGGAGTTTCTTCGCCGGTTGCTGTCATGGGGATACGCGAAGCACATCGACCCGCCAACGTTCCTTTGCCAGAGCAGGTTTGAAGCGGAGTGGGCGGCGCGAAACTACGCCAACCAGCGGCAGGGACATCAGATTTGGGATGTTTTGCCCACCGGAAGCATGTTTCCGCTGTTTCCAAAGTCGCCCACGTTCATCGTTTCCAAGGTTATTCCTTTCTCGGAAATAAGGCCGGGCATTGTTGCCGTCTACAACGCGAAGTGGGCCCCAAAGGTGCCGGTTGTGCATCGGCTGGTGGCAAAGGACGGCTTGGGCTACATTGCGCGGGGCGACGCCAATAAGCGGTCGGAGTCGTGGGAGCGCGTTGTGCCGGGCAATTTCCTTGGGGAAGTGGTTGGCATCTGGACCTATCCAAACAGTTTATGAGCATAATCCAAAGTCTGGTGAGACATGCGTTAACGGCTGGTGGCGGTGCGCTGGCTGCGCGTGGCTACGCGGTGAGCAATAGCGACGTTGAGACGGTGGCGGGGGCGATTGTGGCCCTCATCGGCGTCATCTGGTCGGTTTACAGCAAACGCGCCAAACCCGCCGCCTAATGTCTTGGGTGGTCCAGTTTGCGGTGTCCCTGTGCATCGGGTTGGCTGAAAAGCTGACGCCTACGGTGCTGGGGTGGTTCCGCGAACAGGCCGCCGCCAAGCAGCTTGAGGCCGACCGTAAGGCCATACGGGAAGCCGTAGCCAAGGCAAAGGAGGGGGTGCAGGATGCCCCGCATTAGGCCATTCCTTGCGATTTGCGGCCTTTTGCTGGCCGGATGCGTATCAGCACCCCAACATGGCCATGTAAGGCGTTTATTGGCCTTTCCCGGCTTCGAGGATGCTGGGAAGGCCGCGCCCGGCTGGACGGTTGAAGCCTTGGACACAGTTGCCCTTCTTGAATACGAACTTGCGAAAGCACAGCGATGACCGACTTCAACGACAAGTCCACGGATGCGATGTTTGCCCGCATCATGCTCAAGCTAGAGGAGCAAGACAAGAAGTGCGATGTTCTCATTGAACAGGGGGCGAGGGTTAACGAAAGGCTGACGTTCTTGGAGAACTACGTATCTAACGCCAAGGGGGTAATTGCCGGGGTGAGCGCCTTCGTGAGCGCGGGCATTGCAATCGCTTGGGAATACATCACGCGCAAGTGAACAAAACCGACCGAGTTCACGTTGTTAATCAGGTTCCTATCCCTGTTTCACTAAGGGCGTCGGATGATGCCGGAAACGACGTTGCGCTCGCGACAACCGGGGAAGGGCACTTGGAGGTGGCCATTCACGGCCCGCGTCTCCCCTTCGGCTCGGTTCACGCCGAGTCGCTTACGCCGGTTTTCCAGACTGATGCCGTCTATGGCGTCAATTCCGGCCAAGTGACAACCTTTTCGACCCTTACCGGGTCGGCCACGGCAAGCAACTCCGCCTTTGTTGTCGCCACTGGCACCACGTCAACGGCGCAGGGCGTGATTCTTGGGCGCAAACGCCTGCGCTATCGCCCCGGCCAGGGTGTTGTCGGTCGATTCACCGCGCTCTACACGACCCCGGTTACATACTCCTACCAAGTTGCCGGGTTTGGGCATTCGGAGGATGGGTTGTATTTCGGCTACCGCGAGGCAACGGGCAACGGGTATAGCGGGGTTGCGCCAGCGTTTGGGATTCTCTACATCAACCGCGCCTATCGCGAGGTGAGGACGCTTACGGTGACGGTGGCCAGTAGCCACACGGAAAACGTCACGGTGACGTTGAACAACGTGGCGTTCACGGTGGCTGTCACCAACTCCGGCAACATCCAGCGCACGGTGTGGGAAATCTCGCAAGGGACATACGCGGGATGGGATTGCCACGTTGGTTCATCGACGACGGTTGTTTTCGTCCGCAAGTCCGCAAATGCGGCCACGTCCACCTATTCGCTGTCTGGAACGAGCGCAACGGGCACCTTTGCCCAAACCCGCGCTGGGGCTGCTGGAACCGAGACGTTCATCCCGCAATCGACGTGGAACGGCGACAAGATGGACGGAACCGGGGCTTCCGGCATCACGCTCGACCCAACGAAGGGCAACGTCTATCAAATCGGCATTCAGTATCTTGGGTTTGGCTCAATCGTGTTCCAGATAGAATCCGCGCCAACGGGGGGAAACAACGCGGAGTTCATCACGGTTCACACGATGAAGCTGCCGAATACGTTGACGGCAACATCGTTTGGCAATCCGGCGTTTCCGTTCACGATGGCGGCATATTCGGCGGGGAGCACGACAAATCTCACGATGAAGGTGGGGTCATTCGCCGGGTTCATCGAGGGCGTGAAAATGCTCCACGGCAACCGCTTCACCTATTTCAAGTCGCTTACAACTGTTGGCGACACCAATCTGCAAGCGTTGTTCACGGTTCTCAACACCCGCTACTATGCTAGTTCGGCCAACCAAGCCGTCATCAATCTTGTGTCGATTTCGGGGGCGTTGAAGCATACGTCGCCTTGCATCTTCTATCTCATCAAGAACGGGGCACTTGCCGGAAACCCCGCCTTCGCCCAGCTTTCAACGAACTCATGTTCGCTATGGGATACGGCGGCGACGACGGTGACATACTCGACTGGCGACCAACTGCTGTGGACCGGACACCTTGGGGACACCGGGGAAATCGACCATCACTTCAATGGAAGCGGCCTAGAGGAACTAACGCTTCAACCCGGCGAGTGGGTGACGCTGGCGGCTCGGGCCGTCACAGGAACGCCATCGTATGTCACGGGGTCGCTTAACACTCGGGAGGACCAATAATCATGCCCCCATACGATAGCAATGGAGCGCTGGACTCGCCGGTATTGACGGCGGGAGATTCGACGTTTGTTGCCATGAACAACCGTCAGCGACCGGACCAGCTTCCGCCCGGCACCGTGGCCTACTCGCAGAACGGACGCATGGAAGTTGACGGCTCATGGCAACCGCGCAAGGGAACGGACTTCTTCAGCGGGGGCGTGGACGCATCAGTGCAGGGGTTGGTGCTGCCGTTTTACATCTATACCAGCCGCACAATTCTCACGGCTGACAGGACCACCACAACCGTCACCATAACGACGACGGCCTCGCATGGATTCACCACGGCAACGCAGGTGTATATCGCTGGGTTAACCGGAAGCGTCAATCCCAACGGCAACCGCACAATCACCGTCACCGGAGCCGATACATTCACGTTCACCATTGCCGGGGCTGGTGGCAGCGAAACCTACGGTGGCGCGGGCACGGCAGGAACCCCAGCCATCTTGGACAACCAGGTGAACGCAGCCTATGGAAGTTGCCTGTTCTCCGACCCGTCCAACAGCAATGCGGAATACATCATTATCGCCCTGAACGACAAGGCGATGGCGGTGAATCTCACGACCGGCACCGAGACGGACATCGCCTACCCAACTGGCGTCACCATATCGACCAGCGTGAACATGATTCAGGCGTTCACGAAAATCTACCTTTTCCGCACGGGGGCCACGGCGTTCTCATGGGATGGCGTGCTCACCGGAAGCCCCGCCTTCGCCAAGGTAGCCAACGGCACCTACACCCAGCCGTCCGTGTTCACCGCCGTCAGCAATGCGGCTTGCACGGCGGGTGTCGTCACCATCACGGAGGCCGCGCACGGCCTTGCCGTTGGGGACATCGTTCGTATCTTCAACCCCGGCACCACCGACCTGATTGAAGGGGATGAATACGCCGTTGCCACGGTGCCGGGAGCGGGTTCGTTCACGTTCTACGCGAGCCACGACGACTTCGCCGCCACGTCGGTTGTCCTTGGCGTCCGCCAGAGCGAGGGACGCGGCTACACGCACATGCCCGCTCCGCCGTGGGCCGTCTATCATCAACGCCGCTTCATCTGCCCGTTCCTCTACACGACCACTGGCAGCTCGGGCAGCGAAACCGTCACCGCCCGCAACATCCGCGACGAACTGATTGTGTCCGACATACTGGACGCGGACACCTACGACCAGCTTCAAAATCAGTTGAAGGTGACGGCGAGCATCGCGGACTACACGCAATGGGTGCATCCTTTCACGGAGGACAACGCCATCGTTTTCAACCGCAACAGCATCCACCTGCTGTCCGGTTTGTCTGGTTCCCTGCTAGACACCACGCTGCGGGAAATCACACGCGAGGCGGGCCTTGTGGCGCAGAAGTCGGTTGTCACCATCGGCAACAAGATTTTCTTCCTGTCCGACAACGGGGTGTATGCCGCGGAGTTTGGCGACCTCTACAACCTGCGCGGTGCTGGACTGCCGTTGTCCGACCCCATCGACCCAGTAATCCACCGCATCAATAACAGCTACGCGGCCAACTGCGTCGCCTGCTACCACAACAACCGCTACTACCTTGCGGTGCCTTTGGACTCAAGCACGACCAATAACGCCATCCTTGTTTACAACCTGCTGAACCAGGCTTGGGAAAGCGTGGACCTTGTTGAAAACGACGGATGGGACGTGTCTAATCTGATTAGCGCGGGGGCGGGCGGCATCAATAAGCTCTATGCCGTAAACAAGCTGGGAGGCATTCACATCATCGAGGAGCGCGACGACGACGTGGATTCGCTGGTGCTCGGTGCAGGCGTGAATACGTCAAGCTACCGGCCCACGTCCTACGTCACAACGCGCCAATACAACCACGGCAGCACCGACCGAAAGAAGTTCAACAAGTTCGAGCTTCACGTCGAATCAAGCGCGTCCAATGCCTCAAATGCGAGCATTTCGGCGGAAACGGAGAACGTAGACAGCACCACCACGCTGAACACACTTGCGGGCTACCACGGCAGCAACCTTGCCGTCTCGGAAGATGCATCCGTGCGTGGTAGAATGGGGAACATGCGAGGCTACGGATGTTCCATCACTTTCACCCCGACCCAAGGCAGGCCCAAGCTCCGCATGGTGCGGATTGACGCGCTCCCCGCCTTCAACTCTCTTAATCAGGCTTCCTAATGAGCGTGTTAACGAAAGGGACCACCTACGCCACCGGCAACCAAGTGACGGCTGCGGGGCTGAACGCGCTCGTTGACTCGGCCACGTTCGCGGCGGGCGCGGTGGACGACAGCACGACGCAACTCTCGGGCGGGTCCATCATCGTCAAGGATAGCGGTATCACGGCGGCAAAGCTCGCCACGGCGTCCAACGGGGAGCTGTTCATCGGCAACGGCACGGGGTTCACAAAAACCACGCTGACGGCGGGAACCAACATTGGGGTGACGAACGCCTCGGGCAGCATCACCGTTGCTTTCAGTGGCACGCTCCCGGTGGCCAATGGCGGAACGGGTGCGACCACGGCGGCGACGGCGCGAGCCAATCTGGGCATGGAGAGTCCCGCCCGCTGCACGAGTCAGTTGGACATGACCACCACCACGCTGACGGACATCACGGGCATGACCGTGAGCGTCACGAGCGGCACTTCCTACACGCTGCGCACAGTGTTCTTTGGAGACATGGGTGCAGGCGGCGGCAAGGTGAATCTCACCGGCACGGCCACCGTGAGCGCGATTGCCGGCACATACGACTTCCGTCCGGGAGCGACAAGCGGGCTTACCGGAACCGCGCTACCAATCCTTCAATCCAATCTCGGAACTTCCGATGGCCCGTTCTACGTCGATTTGACGTTTACTTGCAACGGCACCGGCACGCTCAAGTGGCAGTTTGCCCAAGCCTCGGCTTCTGGCACGTCCAGCATCCTCGTTGGGTCATTTATGACCCTAATGGCCTACTAACATGCCTGCCGCGCCCACCACAAGTCAGATTCTAGGCGACGCCGCCAGCCAATACGGAATGCTGGGGCAAACCATCCTTGGCGGGGTTGGGACCGAGGGGCAAATTGGCCAAGGCCGCGTAGGGCAGGCCGATGTCACCGCGCTCGGCAACATCGACGCGCAGGCGTTTCTCCGCCAGCATCCAGAGTTTCAAGAAGGGTGGGACAACGCCATCGCCACCGGCGACGACCCGATGCGCTGGCTCCCGCTCGCCATCAACGCGGCGTCATACATCAACCCGGCAGAAGTTCCGCGTTCTGGCGGAGTTGCCGGCACGGTGCAGGGGTTGGCCGGCACGGCATCCGAAATCGAGACGGCGGCGAATACGGCGGCGCGGACGGCGGGCATTCAGGATGTCACGAAGCTGGCCCCCGCGCTCACCGACGCCTATCGCGGGGCGAACAAAGAACTGTTCCAGACGCTGGGCGGGGCGGCAAACCTGACAAGCTCGGGCGACCCCTATGCCGAGTTTCGCGGGGCCGTGCTGGGCTCGCAGCCGACACCGGGGGCTGCGGCCACGGGCTACAATGCGACGATGGCCGCGCCGGTGGCCAATGTCGCGGCAACTAACATTCAGCCGGGTGCGCTTGGGCAAAACCTTTATGGGCAGGCAATGTCGGCGGGGCCCTCCTCCGTAGCGCAGTCGCTTCTTGGCCGCGCCAATGAGTTTGCCCAGAGCACGGGCAAGCTGACGTTTGACGAGAATCGCGCCGTCACACAGGGGACACGGGAAGCCTACGCTGCTCGTGGAATGGAGATGTCTAACCCCGCCATTGCCGCCGAAATCGGCAATCGCATCGCCGCGCAACGCGAACGGCAGACGCAAGACCTTTCAATGGCCGGCAACCTCGCCGGCGTCTATGAGCAGTCGCTTGGCGCATCCCGTGGCTTCGCGGGGAACGTGCTGGGGCAGGACATTGGCATCCA
>JAAOEI010000433.1_pt1 | contig 16259 bp, 23 predicted proteins | sample 7059261 | NCBI WGS metagenome assembly JAAOEI01 (sample SAMN14008812, study PRJNA610033) | viral metagenome | isolation source: viral particles filtered from seawater | place: China: Hangzhou Bay, Yangshan Deep Water Harbour | collected 2017-10-31
CAGGAATCGACATAACCGGAAATATGCCTGATCGGAACGCCGCGGTCGCTTTACCGGATAAACAGCCCAATGCGATGTTCCCCGACACGTCGCCAGAGAAGCCGGCAGAGTTCGTTTCAGGCGCCAATCCGCTGATATACCTCAACACATGGGTAAAAACGCAGAACGGCAAGGTGATCCGTATCACGGGCGTTTCGCCCGATGGGAAGGTTGACTACGACGATGCCCCGAGCAACGGCTGAGGAACTTGGATTCAAGATGCCCCAGCGGGCGAACGCCGAAGACCTGGGCTTCATGGCCCCGGTCGACGGGCTGTCCTACGTCGACATGCTTCGCGACGATCTGAACCGGCAGTCGAGTCGGGTCAGCAATGACATCGTATCGGCGGGTGGAGAAACCAGTCTGCTGCGCGGCACCGCCGCGGCGCTCGGGCGCGGGTACGGTCAGTTGTTCCAAGGTACCGGCGGTGCGATCGATGCCGCGTCGCGATTCGCGCAGGACGACAATCCGTACAACCTTGACCCTGACGATCCGCTGGCCGAAGGCAAGACGCTGCTGGGACGCGCGGTTGACCCGCGCACCTACGTCAATCTCGTCAACGCTGTTATCACGCCATCGCCTGTCAGTTCGGGCTACAAGGGCAAGCAGTACGAGAACATCGGTCAGGAACTTGCCGAGTGGGGACGCGACCTTCAACAGTCCAAAGTGTTGCAGGTATCCAAGTCGGTCGCGAAGCAGGGCGCGTTCCCCGACAGTTTTTCACAGTCGCCCAAGTGGATCCTTGAGCGCGGTCCCGAGATCGTTCCGCAGATCGGCACGCAGTTGCTTGCCGCCTACCTTACTCGCGGCCAGAGCGTTGGTACCCAACTGACGGCTTTTGCCACATCCGGCGCGCTGATGGAAGCCGGGTCAGCCTACATCGACATCAAGAAAGCGCTTGTTGATCAGGGCGTTGAAGAACAGGAGGCCGAGCGGCGGGCAAGTCAGGCAGGCGTGTACGTTGGTGCCGGCAGTGCGCTGCTTGAGCGTATTCCCGGTGCGATGATTCTGTTCGGCCGCATTCCCGGTGCAGACAAGGTGTTCCGCAAGGGGCTGCTCGCCAAACTGAACAACAACATCGTCGGACGCACACTGGCCAGCGCAACCGCCGAGGGTGTCACCGAGGCCGCGCAGGAAGCGTGGCAGGACACGATGCAATATGCGCAGACCGAGGACCCCGAAACGTTCGCCAACTGGGGTGAGCGATATGCGGGCGCCGGTCTGCTCGGCACGATCGGCGGTACTGGTGCCGCCCTGTCAGTTGACGCTGCACAGGCCGCCGCAGACTACCAGCAGGACCGCGCCACACGCCCCGCACGCGAGGCCGAGGCGATCCAGAGCGTGCTTGAGAATCGTGGTGTGACGAAGGAGGAGTTCCTTGCGGGCGAGAAGCCCAAGGCGACAAAGGACGAAGTGTTGTCCGACGTTTTTGCCGAACAGTTCACACGCGAAAATCCCGAACGCGCCGCATCGATCGCCGCGAAGCAGGAACCCAGCCGACGCGACACGTCAGGCTTGCCAGCGCGACTGACCGCCGACGAACGGACGCAGTTCGCGGAGAACCTGCGAAAGACGAGACATCCGTGGCAGATGACCAAAGAAGAGTTTGAGTCACAGGCAGTTTATCGCGGCACTGGTGATGAGCCGAATGAAGAATTGCTTTATCACTCAGACCGTCCCAAGGTAGCGGCAGCGTACGCCAAATCAGGCAAAGTGAATCCGCGTATTGAGGTGCGCTTCATCGATGATTTTCCCGACGACTCATTCGGAGATCCGACCGATCCATCCGGTGAAACACTGTTGCCAAGGTCAGAATATTTCAAGACACAGTCGCAACTGACTGTTGATGAAGGTGTGCCGATTCGCGCCGAACTTCGAGTTGAGGACGCTGATGATCCTCATCGTGCAATCATTCGCGATGCACTGGAACGCGGTGAATCGGTTCCCGCTCGCGTGCTGCGCGAGTACCCCGAACTACAGCAACTCGCAGCGGAACTGAGGCAACAGCGAGAGGCGCAAAGCAGTGCTCAGGCTGATCAACCAACCTCACGCAGCGGCGAAGCCACATTCTCTGATGCGGCGCCCGGTGAAGATGCAACCGGTGACCCCGAGCCCGCCACATGGGATGAAAAACGTGGTCACGACATTCCGCACTACAGCAGCGACACCGTGCGCGTGACATTGAATAACGGGCGCGAAGTCGAGCTGCGCGGCATGCAGATCGTCGACGCGATTCGTGTGTTCGAGAAGATCACGGGCATGCGACCGACTGCTACGAACCTGCGTGGCGGGATGCTGGGCGCTTTCCGATACAAAAAGGGGACTGGCGAGTACGGCATCGACATTGACCGCGAACTGGCGTCCGACCCCCGCGCCGCAGCCGCAACTCTGCTTCATGAGTTCGGCCATCTTGACGATTATCTGCCCGACCAGACGATGACGCGAGGCAACATTCTCGGCAGACTCGCCAAACTCAAGAGCTTTACCGAGAAGTTGCTGCCCGGCAAGCCAGGCGGTCCTGATGCGCCGACCGAGGCAGAACTCGACGCGATGCGCGAGCGCGCGCGCGACATGCTTCGCGAGCGTCGTGAAGTCGAAGTCGAGATCGACGAAGAGATCCGCACCAATACTGAACTGACCCCCGAGGACATCCTTGCGATCTGGAACTCGACCGCCGCGGGCATCAAGAACCCCGCACTACTCAAGTACATTCAGGGGCTCGACACCGCCGCCAAGAAGCGGCTTGTCCGGCAGGCCATGCAGGGACTTGTCCCCGCCGAAGTCGCCGCCCTGAACGAAGTGGTCGAGATCCGCAAGAAGAAGGTCAAGCAGACCGTCGAAGTTGATCCGACCAAGAAGGCGGTCGAAGAGAAGTTCCAGGAATTGCTCGAGCAGTTGATCCGCGAACGCGGTCTGGTGCAGGAGAGCATCGTCCGTGACGAACTCAAGAACGTGTCGTCGTGGTGGAAGCCGTTCGATCGTTCGGCCGATCCAAAATACACCAGCTATCGCGATTCAGGTCCCGAACTGTACGCCGACATGCTCAGCGTGCTGTTCAACGCGCCGTCCGAACTGGCGGCACGGGCGCCCGTCGCATTCCGGACGCTGATGGCGTACATGGACGCGGACCAGGACTTCCGCAACGCCTATCTCAACCTGATGGACGAACTCGCCGGCAAGAGCGAGGAAGTTATTGCGGCGCGACGAGCAAGTGTGCTTGAGGCGATGAACGATGCGCAGACCGTCATCAATGCGCGACGCAAGGAGGCTGAGGAAGCCGGCCAAAGCACCATGTCGATGATTCGTCAAGGACTGTTCGATAAGGGCATGCCGGTCATCTCAATGGAGAAAAAGGCGGCAAAGAAGGGTTTGCCGTCATGGGATGAATCGCTTGCCGCCAAGCATGCGCTCGAAGAACTCGACATGATCGGCAACGACCTGCACATCTTCGGCAAGGCGGTTGACGAGCAGGTCACAAAACCGCTTGCCGACGCGGGCGTGGAACGCGAGCGCATCGCCGAATACCTGTTCTACGACCGCATTGCCCACGGCGACCGTGGCGGCATGCAGGACAACGCGCAACAGCAGATTATCGCGGCGACCGAATCCGAAACGTGGACCGAGGCTCGCAAGAAGTGGGACGAGCACATTCAGGGGCTACGGCAGGAGGGCGGCGAGAACATTGGCGAAATCGAGGACGCTGAGGCGCTGATGCAGATGGCGACCAGTGGTGTGTTCAACCCGCAAGGCCATACCGCGCAATCTGCGCGTGAAGTTCTCGACCACATTCGCAATGAACTTGGCGACGCCCGTTACCAACTGCTGCAAGAACGTGTGCAGCGATTCCACGATCTGGTATGGGAACACATCGAAGATGCGTGGCGATCGGGTACATACAACAAGCAGATGGTGGATCAGCAGCTTCGGCAGAACAAAGACCATTACGCCACGTTTGCGATCACGAAGTACATCGATACCCGCATCGGCGCCGGAATCTTCAAACAGGTCGGCACATTCGAGGATGCCGCTAACGCCTTCGATGCGACGATCATGAAAACGATGTCGTTGATTCGCCTGAATCAACTGCAGAAGACCAAGCGATCGATCATCGACATGCTTCGCCGTGACTATCCTGACGACATCGGTAAGCCGGTTCGGTTGACTCGCTACACGCGACGGCCCAAAGCGGGGCGGGGTAAAGAGTTCATGTTTGTGCTCGAAGACGGACAGCCGGTCATGTACGAGGTTGATTCGTACATCAACGCCGTCCTGCAGAAGCACAACATTGGCAGCTTGTACGACGTGTCGAAGTCGATCAGCAGCAAGACGTACCGCCTGTTTCACACAGTGTGGGTGCGCTACAACCCGGCATGGGCGGTGATGAACCTGCCTCGTGACGCCTACCGCACGTTCAACAACGCATCGGTGCTTCACGCCGGCACGGGCTCAATCGCAGAGGTCGCCAATGCGACCTACGACTTCGTGTACCGTTTCCCAAAGGCTTATTTGCAGTCCATTACCCCGGCTTTGCGGCGCGGCTTCGGCAAGAAGGACGCGCTGATTGACGAAATGTACCGCGACAAGTCACTGACGACGCCCTTCGTCGTGTCGCCGAAGGGCGATGACTATGTGGAATATGAGCGGGCCATGCAGGAGGCTGGGGTGTGGGAGAAACCCGAAGCCCGCACTGCGCTTGGCCGGGCACTGCGAGGCATTCTGAACTTCGAAGAAGCCATCGGCATTGCAAGTGAAACTGTGTCGAAGGTGACAATGTACCGCCTTGCGACACAGGCCGGCAAGACCGGGCGGGAGCGCGCCTACATCGTTCGCAACTACGCCGGTACACCGAACACCAAGCGCAAGGGTGCGTGGGGCGATCTGACGAACGGCGTGTGGGTTTATAGCAACGTGGTTCTACAGGGCTGGCGCGCTGACGCTGAGGTCGCTTTCAATCCGCGCACGATGTCGGGCAGGTGGTTCCGTGCGTTCCTTGTGACCTACTTCCCCAAGATGATGATGGCCGCGGCGTCCAACGGTTTCTTTGGCGATGATGTTGAAGAACTATTCAAGGACATTCCCGAATACTTGAAGTCGAAGTACACCGTCATTCCTCTGTTCCGCGACCAGAACAGCGGCAAGGTGGTCTACCTGCGCATCCCGCACGGCGACACTGATCGTGCGCTTGCTGGTGTGCTGTGGAAATTCATAACGCGCGACTTTGAGAAGGCGATGCCCGAATCGATCGGGCTCGTCGCTGGCGAGGTGCCTGGCATCAACCCTTACGTCACGTTCATGGAAACATGGTCGGACGCCGCGGCGGGCCAGAACCCGCGAGACGACTTCCGTCAGCAGGATGTCATCCCCCGCAAGCAGCAATCGGCTGGCGGCGCACACCGATGGCGTCCGATGCTCAAGTGGACATTCGACCAGTTCGGCTTTGCGGGTCGACAACTTGGCTCGTTCGTCGCAGACGATCGCGGACTCGTGCGAGAAAACACCGGAACGGTTGAGCGCGTTGCGACACAAGGCGGTATCTGGTTCGGCGTGATCGGCATCACCGATCGTGGTCGATACGAGGATGCGTGGGAGAAGGTCAACCAAGAGCAATCCGAGAAGGACCGCCGCAGCCTTGACATGCCGCCGAACGTCCAGGCTCTGCACAAAGAGATGTACCCGCTCAATCGGCTTGATCCCGAGGATCTGACGGCCGAGGATCGCAACAAGCGGGCAATCCTCAATCAGTGGAATACAAACGTCTACCGTCCACGAAAAGAGGGCATCGACAATGCGCTCAATCGCGGCGATTACGAGCGGGCGAAAGAGTTGCGCCGCAAACTCGAAGATGTGACCAACAGGACGATGGATCGCCTGATCGACACTATTCGCTGAGCGCCTTCTGCGCCGCCTCAAGAACCGTCCCGTCCTGCTGCCGCGCCTCGCCCAGCGCGATCGCATCAAGAAAGCGGTAGCGTTCATCCTCGTCCGCTTGAATGAACATCAGGAGCGCGGCCGACAGGATCGTCCCCTTGTCCAACCGGTGATCCTTGATCTCGCGATTGAACTGGTCGCTGATCGACTTGTAGACGCGCATGTTGATGTTGTGCTTCTTGTCAGGCATCAGGATGGATCAGCTTTCAATGTTGCCTTGTCCCGAAGGTGCTCGCGCCGAATCACACGCAGGACGCCGAGATTCAGCACGCACGACCCAACGAACAGTAGCCATGCGCCGACGATCTCAAAGACGAGCTCAAAACCCGTTGCGGCACTGCCAGTGATGATGTTCAATGTTGCCGCAAGCGAAGCAACGAGCAGAAAAGCGTGGCTGACTCCGAAGGCCGCACGCGCAATTCGATAGGGGTCATCAGGATACGTGGCCCGAAGCACGACCATAAATGCCGTGATGAGCCAGGGGATCAAAACGAGGGCGGCAACAGCCGGGATGATTGGGAGAACCCGGACGGCGACCGCACAGATCAGAATCATTCCAAGCGGCACACCAACGCTCGCGCACCATGCGCCAATGCAACGCACGCCTCGTGGTCGTGATTGATATGAGTGGATGAATTGATTCATCAGGTTTCTCATACGAACCCCACTGAACACCTTCCACCACCTTTCCCCAAGCCGCCCCGAACTGACGTGCTGCCGTCAGTTGTCGTTCGCATTCCGTTAGGTCTAAGCCCCATAATGCAGGCATCGGGACACGGACGGTGAACCGGGCATGGACGCCCATCTCTTGGGGATTCACATGGACTACCGCATCCGATTCGTTGACCGCCTCGTCGTCGATGGTCTAACCCGCGCGGGCCATATCGACCACATCGACCGCATCATCTACATCAATCCGCATCTGTCGGATGCTTCGGTTGCACAGGCCTGCCGCGACCTTTCGCTTCACCTCGCTCAACGGCAGCACGGTATACCCGTTCAGACAGGTCTTCATTGGATGTGACCGGGCCTTCGGCGTCCGGTAGATCCTGGCCTGCCAGCCATTCATCCAACTTCACTGCGACTTCATCTTTCATGTAGTCGTACTGCGCGCGTGGTGGGGCGTCGAGAAACATGCGGATCGCCGCATGAATGACCATCCCCTTGTCGCGCGTGGTTCCGCCAGTTGCGACAGCGAGCGACTCCATCGCTTCGATCAGGTCTTCGCGAACGAACAAACCAAGCTTCTTCTTTGAACTTTTTTCAGACACGCAAGGCATTATGCAACCATCCGTTAGAAGAATAAACAGAACTTTGAACGGAAAAAGTGCGTGCGATATGATTGAACCGCAAAGAAGAATGCGGTAGAACTAATCGCACCATGCAATTGACGAAACCCCAATCCGTTTACGTGGACATCCGCTCGGGATCAGGGCGGAAGCGAAAGCGACAGGCACTCACGGTGTACGTCGATCGCAATGTCGAGGATGCGACCGTTGAGGTTGCCCGGTTGGTTCGTCAGGCAGTGGAACACGGCTCAACTCCTGCACAGGAAGTCGAGTCGTCCATGACGGGGGATCAAAGCGACAGCGACCGTGCTGTCCCAAACGAACAGCAAGGCTCTGAGCAGGGGCCAGTTGAATAACGCCTGTTGACGCAGGCGCAGCGATGCCAGTGTTGACGCACTGGGAATCGCTTTTCACGCAGGAAGCGGAGGGAAGGGGATGCAGACGGTGGGAACGTGTCTGCTCCCCAACCCTACCGCGACTGTCACAAGAACGCAAGCATTTTCGTTACTGATCCACGATGAGCAATACCGAACACCAAGCCCCCGGAAGCCTCGCCCGCGGCAGTGGATCGTCGCGCGGCGGGGCCTTTTTTACCCAGCACAGATGAACACGGACGGCGCGGCCCCGGTCGCCGATGGACCGGGCACAACGACCGGGAAGGAACCAACGTCATGCGACACACCTACAACGGCACGCCCCAATACCACGCCTGCGACGCGGTGATGAGCGAAGGCGACGACTTCATGGAACGCGAACGCCGCGCGAAGTGCGCACCCGCACCGCGCGGCAGCCTCGACGCCGCCAACCAGGTGCGCGACGCAATCGTAAACGCGGCGGCGAAGGTGCGCGACGAGCAGGGGAAGGCGGGTGCGGCGTGAAACGACGTTCGCCACTTGCATCGCGAACTGTTGCTGGCGTTCGCTTCAACTGCGAGCGACCGGGCCACTGGATTTCCGAAGGCGGGCGATACGGCATTTACCAAATGCTTGCGGGCACATCGAGTGAACAGTGGGAAGTGTACGACGGCTTAGACGTTGACACGGACGAGCCGCCGTACATGGGCGAAATGATCGCTGGCGCGCTCACTTTTGGCGAGGCCTGCGTTCAGTTTGAGAAGGAAATGGCTGCGCGCAGCAGCAAGTAACACACTCCCGGCACGGCGGCACGACGTGCGCCGGTCAAGCGGTCAGGCTGCTGATGCGAGCCGGGGATTTACACAGGGAGGCAAACGTGAGCGAGACGAGGACAGCAACGCATACGCCGGGACCGTGGCGCGTCGCAGCGCCGCCACCCAAGGGCACCAACCCAATCGCAGACGCGCTTGGCGACGAACGCAGTTATGCGGTCGACATTGGTCGCAATCACGTGCCGTGGCTGTCGCTTCACGATGCGCTGCTCATCGCCGCCGCGCCCGACCTGCTCGCGGCGTGTGAACAGTTGATTGACGCCGACGCAACGGGCGACGCGGAAACGATGGCCGACGCAATCGAGTCGGCACGCAAGGCGCTGGTAAAGGTGGAGGGCTACGCCTAATGCGACTCACCACCCCACGCGAACGCCAGAACGCCGCACGCGAGGCACGCATTCAACGCAAGTGCGAGCAGCACCGCATCACGCGGGCGTACATGGCGTACCTCGTCGCGCGGCTCAAGGCGATGAAGACGGAGAAGGCCCAATGAGCGACATCCTTCTCAAACCCGATCAGACCGAAGCGCTCGCGTCCATCGACAGCGAAGCGACAGCCGAACAGATCCTTGCCGTACTCGATCAGGTGGCCATCGCACAGCGACAGGCCCGCGAGTTCAAGCGGCTCGCCGAGGAAGCGGTCATCGAATGGATCGACAAGCACGGCGAACTGACGGTCGGCGACATCCGCTACTACGTCGGCACGACCAAGACCGTCAAGGCCGTCGACAACGCCAACATCGGCGACGCGCTGCTGGAAGTCACCGGCGGCGACGTCGACCGGCTCAACGAGTGCCTGACGTCTAACCCATGGAAGCACGGCCAGGTGCGCAAGGTGCTCGAGCAGTTCGGCGCTGAGTCCATGTTCGACGACCTGTTCACGACTGAGACTCGCAAGGACCTCAAGACCGGCAAACCCACACGATCACTCAAACGCGCTGATGAGCGCTTTCTGCAATCAACCCACACCCCCTCTCAGGAGAACCCGCAGTGAAAATCTCGAACGCATTCCCATCGAAATGGCTCAAGGCCGCAGACCTCGACGATCAGCCGCGCCAGTTCAAGATCAAATCGGTGTCGATTGAAGATCTTGCCGGCAACGGCAAACCTGAAGATCGCAAGCCAGTCGTCTACTTCCACAACGAAGACAAGGGCTTTGGCCTGAACAAGACCAACGCCAACTCCATCGCACGCGCCTACGGCGATGACACCGAAAACTGGCTCGACAAGGTGGTCGAACTGTACCCGACCGAAACTGACTTCCAGGGCGATCGTGTTGAGTGCATCCGCGTTCGCATTCCCAAGTCCGGTTCGTCACCCGCACCATCCAGCGATGACCTGACCAGCCCGACACGCACCACGATTGTCAATGTGTCTGAGGGTCAATCGCCCCAGGACGGCATGACCGTTTACATGATCAACACGCCCGTTGGCGGCTTCGGCACGCGCGACAAGGCTGTCGGCGAACTAGCAAAGCAGAACGCCGGCACGGGCGAAGATGTCGAGCTCGTCTGGACAAAGAACGCCAAGGGCGGACGTGTGGTCAGTGCGATCAACGTGCCTGAGCCGAGCGGCGCAGGCCACGATGCGCTTGAGGACGATTCGATTCCGTTCGCTCCTGATCGACAGGATGACCTGCTGTGATACGCACACGCTGGACAGACGAAAAGTTGGAAGCGGCGCTTCGTCAGGAATGCCGAGTGCACGGACGTTTCCCAACGTGTCGCGAACTTCGCGACCGAGGCCGCAACGACTTGGCGTGCAAGGTATCCAAGACGCTTGGCTTTATCGGTTGGGCCAAGCGTCTTGGGGTGCCTCGTCAGACAAGCGACTCGGATTTCGGATGGGCAGGCGAGCGATGGCTTGTAGACATGCTCAATTCTCGTGGATTCGAGGCTGTGCGGAGTACGGCAGTCAAAGCACCCTTCGACGTGATGGTCAACGGTCTGGTGCGCGTCGACGTTAAGACGGCGAGGGCAGCACGCTATCACAGAAAGCGCCCCGCATGGCACTACCGAATCGGAAAGGTTGTTCAGGCCGATCTGGTTGTACTTGTTCGCATGGACGAGAACGACTGCCTGTTCATTCCGTGGTGGGAATGCGGCACTACCAACATCACCGTTTCTCCAACGCTCGGAAAGAACAAACGGTGGCACATGAACTTCGATGTGCTGCGAACGATGCTCGCCGATCGCCGTGCGACCATTGAGCGCATTGAGAGGGCGGCATCCTGATGCCCACCGACACCGCCATCCTCGACTTCGATGAGCCCAAGGCGCGGCAGCTCGCGGTCAACATGATCCGAGCCGCCCGCGGGCCGCACCGCTTCAAACTGTCGAAGGTCAAGCGTGCACGATCACTCAAGGCGAACGCCTATATGTGGGGCGTGGTGTACCCGACCGTGCAGGCTGGCATCGAAGAGGCGTGGGGCGAAAGCATCACGCTCGACGAGGTCCACTTGCTCATGAAGAAACGCTTTCTGTCGCGTCCGCTCGTGGACCGCAACACGGGCGAGCAGGTGGATGAGATTATCGGCTCAACCTCATCAAGCGATACCGACCAGTTCAGCGAGTACCTGAACAACGTGATCAAGTTCTGCGGCGAGCAGTTTGGCGTCGAAGTGCCTACGCCGGATGGCGCAATCGTCTGATGGATCCCTGCACCGCACCCCGGCGCGTGGCCGGGATCATGCGGCGCAACGCTGACAGGAGCCACGCAAGACTGTTCGGTTCGCAATGAGCGCCCCGCCCATCGTTCACCGGCGGTGGGCGGGATTAGAGACAAGGGAAACACACAATGATCGCCAGCACGAAGCAACCCGAGAAACGCAAGCCGCTCAGGCGTGAGAGCACGCTGTGTGGCCGCACGTACACCGACCCCGCCATGGGTATGCCGCTCGTCAGGACGGGCCAAGGCGACTACGAGCGGGGCTACAAGTGCCACGCACGGATCACCCGGCGTGACTGGCTGTTCATGCTGTCGATCGTGGCCGGCGTCATGGGATTCATTGTGCTGTTGACGCATGCGTAGAGACACACGTTCACGGACGACACAAACGTCAGGACGACGATGAAACGCGGAACACCCAATCACCCCAAGGTGAAGCGACTTGCCCGAGTACTTGAGATACCCCGCGGCTACGCCGTGGGCATTCTTGAAGGGCTGTGGCATTGCACCGCCAGGTACGCGCCTCAGGGCAACATAGGCAAGTTGGAAGACGACGAGATCGCCGACGAGTGTGGGTACGAGGGCGACCCGGCTACCCTGATTGCCGCATTGATCGAATGCAGGTGGCTCGACACGTGCGAGACAAGCAGATTGCTCGTACACGACTGGAAAGACCACGCTGAATCGGCAACCAAGAAGTACCTGAAGGACAATAATCTGCGTTTTCTGGACGTAAAGGCGGTTGAGTCGAAACAAGTCGAAACTTGTGCGCACAAGTCGAAACAAGTCGCGACCGATGTCGACAAACTTGGGCATACAAGGCCAGAGCCAGAGCCAGAGCCAGAGCCAGATACAAGGCCAGAACCGTCTGTCGGTGAAACCGACGACTCGACAGACAGACGGCGAACATCGTTCGCATCACTTCATCGGCTGATCGGCCACGATCCGGGGACCGCGGACATCGCACTCGAGCGATACGCCGAGGGAATCCCCGATTCCGTGAGCGTCCACGGCAACCAGCACGATCGATGGGAACTCATCGACCGCGCCTTGTCTCACGCGATTGAATCCGGCGCCGACTGTCAGACTGTCCGTGGAGCGGTGAAGTACACCGCCGCCATTGTCGAGCGGTGCATCACGAACGAGTGCTGGCCCGGCGAGTTTCCTGACGCACGCGCAGGTCCCCGTAAGAACTCTCACGACCTCGACGCGCTTCTCAAGGCATCCAGCAAGGGAACCTGACCGATGACCGACAGTGAATGGTCCGACGTGCTCAAGATCATGAGCAGCCTTTGGCCGAACAGCCAGCAGCTCAACGACGAAACCGCCCGCCTGTGGCGTGGTGAACTCGATCGATTCCCGGCTGAGTGGTGCGTGACGGCGTTTCGCGCCTGCAAGGCAAGTGAGGCCGGCCGGTTCTTCCCGGAGATCCACCGCATCCGCGGCATGCTCTACAACCAGGCCGAGCAGCACAGCGCACAGCAGCGAGCCAACACCGCCGAGGATGACGCCGATGCGCTACGGGCGCAGTTGCAGGCCGAGCGCGACCGCAACGACCGCGAGTGGCACGAAGTGCGAAAACACGTCGAGTCGCTGACGGATGACGAACGCGAGCGCCACAAGGCGTCGGTGCTGGCGAAGGACTGGCGTCTCGAATGGGCGGCGCACATGCCCATCACAAGCCGCGTGTGGGTGTCAGCCGTCTACGGCCGCATGTGCCGCGACGTCGGTCCTGACCAGCACGAGACGCCGAAGAAGATGCCGCCCAAGGGTGATCAAGGTGGCGATTTAGTCGAAATGGCGGCCACCACGCCGGGGGTGGGCGATGCGTGAGCAGATGACCCTATTCGGCCCGACCGCACAACCCGCGCCTTCGCCCGCGCACAACGGCACGGACACGTCGCGCGAAGCGGCGGCGTCCATCGACCCCAACGCGCACGCCTGGCAGCGGTCGCTGATTCTCGGCGGCATGGACGGCGCAGGCACGCGCGGCATGACGCTGTTCGAGGTGGTCTACCACCTGCACGCGAAGGGCTACCGGCACGTCACGAAGTCGGACGTGACCAGCAACGTACACGCGCTGACGAACCCGCGCCCCGGCACTGACGACGTGAAGTGGCTGCACAAGACGAAGGTGCGGCGTATCGACCCCGACACACAACGAAGCGGCTGCGTGTGGGTGCATCGTCGGCACATCCACGCGGCGAACATGGAAAGCGAGGCCTGACGTGAGCAGAGAAGATTGGGCGATGTGTTTGGCGCTTGTTTTAGTGTTGTGTTTGGGCGTCATGCTCGGCTTCGTCATTGGCGACGCGACCGTAAAGCGCAAGGCGGCGCGCGAGGGTGTGGGCATGTACGTCGCCGACCCGCTGACCGGCCGCCCCGAGTTTGTGTGGCTGAGTCCCGAAAGCGAGGCAACCGATGACCGATGAGCGACCGAAGCTGGATGAAGTTCTGGAAACACTAGAGCGCATCGCCAGCAACCGACCCCCGATAAGGGCGCACATTAAACCCGCATGTGACGAAGCCGCGCGCCTCGCCCACAACCTGCCGACCATCGACGGCGTGGGGGTGACGCTGGGGGATACGGTTGACCACTTTGAGATTGGCGCGGCGCGAGTGTTTGGCGTCGCGTATGACACGCCACTGGATGTCGGGCTTGAGTCGCTCGACGGCATGCACGAGGACTGGTTCTCATGCACTGATTGCTCTTGGCCCGCCACCCCCGCGCCGACCGCGAGCGTGCCGGTGGATGTGGTCGAAGAACTGCGCGCCGCCGTGAAGTCGCAACGAGGCAGCGGCATGGCGAAGGGCTGGGAGATGCAACGCGACCAAGACCGCCGCGTAGACCGCGCCATCGACGCCCTGCTCGCGTCCGCCGAAGGGGGTGAACGTGGCTGAGCAAGCACCAGTGAGAACACCCATGTATGAACGGGTGGATTGGCTTTACGAAGGCAAGCCTGTGTTCATCCGCAAAGGCGAAAAGGTCATCCCGGCAAAATGCACAGCAATCGAATGCCGTGGCGACTGCTGCCGCGTGGTGAACGAAGACCTAGGCATCGACCAATTCTGTTGGCTCGATGAACTTGTTCAGGAGGTAACTACCAATGCCTGACCAGCAAGCACCGGAGCGAATCGTTGTCCCCGCCATTCCCGACACGGGCGGCAAACTCGCCGATACGTGGTACGAGGTCGACGACTTCGAACTGGCGTTGGATGTGGACGCCTGCTACATCCGCGCCGACCTTCACGCCGCCCAAGCCGCGCGGGTCGCGGAGTTGGAGGGGGAGGTGGAACGGTTGCGCTCGCTCGCTCAAAGCGCGTTGCCGTCAGCGTCCGAGGTTCACAGCACCATGTCTGTCATCGGTGATGGTCGCCGCACCATACTCGCCGAATTTGTCGTCAAGCGGCTCAACACCATGTTGAAAGGCACCACCCATGACTAGCAGCGACGCGAAGGCGGACATTGACTGGACGCAGCCCGCAGGCCGCCTGATTGCTGCGGCGCGTAACAACGACGGCACATCCACGACCCAGCAGTTGGCCGAATTGTCGTCGTGCTTCCACGGCATGAAGCGAGAACGCGACGCCGCCCTCAACGAAGCCGCGCGGCTGCGGGAACGCCTCGCCGAGGTCGAGCGGGAGCGGGGGGAGTACTTGGCGGCGCTGCACATGGTCGGGTACGGCGTGACCCGCACGGGTGGCGGCGAAACGATTGCTGTGTGCCGTCTGTGCGGACTGCTCAACGGCAAGCACCGCGATGGTTGCGCGCTGAATGACGCCCGGCACGCGGCGGGGGAAGGGGGAGGGGCGGATGCTTGAACAGTTACTCGAACAGCGGCACACCGCGATGGTTGAATGGGCCGAGCCACACCCCGCGTGTGGACCGGAAGGCAACGACCTAAACGCCTATGTGGTGCTGCGGGCTACCGTGCACGACTGCATCAACATGCGTCGGCTGGTCGTGCGCAATGCGGGCATGTCGCCGATGGGCAATGACGCGCGGTGGCTTAGCGAGTTCATCGACATCAATGGCGCGGCCCTTGTCAAGGACACATTCACCACGGAGGCCACGGATGGCGAAGCGTAAGAACAGCAGGCGCAAGGGTGCCGATGCGGAACGCGAAGCCGCCGCGATGCTGCGCGACATCGGATTGAACGTCGAACGCGCCGCACGCAACGGCGTGGATGAGGCCGAGGATCTCATCTGGCGCGGCAACGAACACGTCAGCATCGAATGCAAGCGCGTCGAGGCGATGACCGACCACGGCGCGGCGATGGACTCAGCCATCCAGCAGGCGCAGGAACGCAACCCGGTCGCGTGGGCGGTGCTGTGGCGGCGCAACCGGCAACCGTGGCGGCTGACGTTCCACGCGGGCGAACCTGGCGTGCGCGTCACCGTGGTCGGCGATGCGCGGATTCAGAAGGCGCTGCTGTGGTTGGCGGCGATTGACCAGCACGAACAGGCGGAGTCCACCCCATGACCACCACCACGACCAAGGGCATCATCTTCCGCGACTGGCAGGTGCGCGCGTTCCAAGAGGGGCGGCTGACGCAGGTGCGGGAGGTTCTGCGCTGGCCGAAAGACTGCGACGAGATGGCCACGTTTCCCGACCGTCCGCATGTCGTTGCGTTTGGCGGCGGCAACCACTGCACGATCAGCGACGGCCTGCTGCAAGCCGAGGACGCGCCGCGATGGCGTGTCGCACCCCACCAGCCCGGCGACGTGGTGTTCGTCAAGGAGGCGTTCAGGCCGTTCGGCGGCGCAGACAGGCGCATCGAATACCGCGCGGGCGGCGTTGCACACGAGGGCAATCCGATGTGCGCGACATACTTCCCAACCACGCCACGCGACGCCGCAGTTGAGATGGCAGGCGGCATGATTACGCGCTGGCGTCCACCGCAGCACATGCCCGAGTGGGCGGCCCGCTTCCGGTTCCGCGTCGAGGCGGTGAGGGTGGAACGGTTTGGAGATGCAACCGAAGCCGACGCAATCGCCGAAGGCTGGGAGGACATACACCACCAGCCGATGTACGCCGACGGCTCGCCGACGCGCGAAGTCGAGGTAATCCCGGCGCTGGAGCAGATGCACGTCAATTCGATGAACGGCGACCCCGACACATGGACGTGGGTCTACACCATCGCGCCAGA
>JAAOEI010000434.1_pt1 | contig 16248 bp, 22 predicted proteins | sample 7059261 | NCBI WGS metagenome assembly JAAOEI01 (sample SAMN14008812, study PRJNA610033) | viral metagenome | isolation source: viral particles filtered from seawater | place: China: Hangzhou Bay, Yangshan Deep Water Harbour | collected 2017-10-31
GGGTCAGGAGCCTGGACCGATGCCAGCCATACCTACAGAGGTTGGTGGCGTTAAGGTGCCGATGAAGGATGGTAGGATTGACATTGCCCAGCTCGGCAAGATGTTCCGAGAGAAGAACGTCACAGACCGCAAGGCAGCGCGTGGAGATAGCGCATTGCCTGAAGACCTGTCTCAATACTCGCTTACTGAGCTAAGGGCTATTCGCAAGTTAGCCAAGACACCGGCTGACATCCGTCGCCTCGGTGCAGCGGCAAGGGCGCGTGGTGAATACGAGATGCCACCAGGATTGCTTGGCAGCATAGCGGGCGAGTCTGGTGCTCGTGCAGGCGAACAATACGTCCTAAGAGAGCTGCCTGCTCCTATGACCGAATCGCAAAGAAGACTCGCCCTTCTCAAGGTAAGGAAGCTTCTGGCAGAGGGTCGCAACATCGAGGCGCAGGCACTTCTAAGAAGGGCTCAAGCGGCAGAGAAGGCAGAGAACATTCCGCTTTTGAGGTCAAAGACTCAGCTTAATTCCGCTAGGGCGTGGGACATCATGCGTAAGGCGATGAGGAAACGAGGGCGAGGACGAAAGCCGCTGCCTGGTCTTCCCGATGGTACTGAAATTAAAGTGCTACCTCCAGGGTCTCCGGGCAATCCCACTAGCATTAGCAGGCGAGTAGTTGTGTTTTCTCCCGGTGCCACGCCAGAGCAAAGGAAGAACCCTGAAACCCTGTCAAAGATGAGCAAGATACAAGGCAAGATTAACACCTTAACAGACAATCAGTTTGAAAATGCTGTCAGAAAAGAAGGCAAGGCGGGCATGGACTTGCTGAAGTTCTTTGTGGGGCTTGCGGCAGAGGGCAAAAAAGGAAACAGTGGCGGCGGCGGCGTCAGCGCGGGATTAAGAGCCCTTAGTGACGTCCCGGCAGAAGTGGCTTCACAATAATGGAAACGCTAGAGAGATTTCAAACGCTTGTTGCTCGAAGGGCTAGGTCTAAGAAGCATAAGGACGACCCTCGGATATCTGCGGCCCAAAAACTGCTGGGCCTTCTTAGCCCTGTTGAGAGAAAGGAAAGGGCAAAAGAAAGTTCGACTAGCGTTATTCGAGAGCTTCTAGAAAGAAAGAAAGGATTAGAAGCGGTCGAGCCAGGTGTCCAAGCAGCCAGCCGGTTGTTTGGCGTCCCGGTGACTACTGGAGTAAAGGCACCAGAACCCCCTGAAGTAGACAAAGAGTTGCTTGACCCCTTCGTGTTGGGCGCTCGCAGGGTAGGAAGGAAGGTGTTTGACGAAGAACCTCCTGAGCCCGTTGCTGTAAGTAGGATATCTACCAAGCCAGGTCCTGGGCCGAGAGGTGTAGACACTCGAAGGTTCAAGACTACCGACAAGTCTAAGAAAGCTTTTGGGGAGCTACTAAGGCGACAACATAGCAAGGGCAAGTTAAGCACAACGGGGCTAGCCAAAGCGTTCCGAAGCGCATATGTGAACACAACAGGCGCAAGAAGGGCTCTTGGCGGAACAGCGCAAACAGAGAAAGAGTTTCTTGATGGCATGCTGGGCGAGCTGTCTGATAGCCCAGATATTCAAGACTTGCTAAAACGGTCTTGGATGGACGAGCAAGACCGACCCTTGAAAGCGTTTGCGGATGCTGCGAGGGAGTCTTTGGTGGAAACCGGCATCGACCAAATGCTTGCCGGCCTATCAAAGGACGAAGAAGATGTGTTTCTCGCGAGCATGGGAGAGTCTATTCTCGATGACTTCTACAATCGAAAGTTTGATTCATACGCGCCCTGGCAAAAGAAACTATACCTGCCAGTGCTAGAAAAGCTTGGCGCTTATAAGCTTGATGATGACTCGACCATCGAAGACGAGATAGGTGGAAGGAAACCAAAAAGGTACGGACCAGGACAAAGAGTTCTTCTTGGGAGTGCAGGGGTAAGAAGAGCCACAAAAGGTGGTGTTGGCGGCGCGATTACCGACCTTGTGACCTCTGCGGGGAGAGGTATATACAGGTCGCTGCCAGTCACGGCCACCGGTTACACACCGGGCTATTTTGACATGAGCGACCTGGGTGGAACTCAGTCCTTCTTGAGCACCCTAAGGGAAGACACTAAGCGCATCACTAAGCGTAGCCAAGATTCTTTGCCTCTTAACTTTGTGAAAAATACTGCTGAGTTGGTTGAGGGAATGGCGCTGCTGGCAGTAGAGGTCTACAAGCTTCTGGGTGATGACGCCCCGGAGGTGGTAAAGCAGGCTGTGATATCTGACCTGAAGAGCAGGAATCAGATTAGGCCACTAACCTCTAGAGAGCTTGAGCTAATGACCCGCGGGAGAAAGGCGGAGTCTGTAAGGAACTTGGTTCAATCCGGTGCGGCAGGATTTTACAACATGCTTCCCGGTGTGAACTTTAAAAAGGCGTTTCAGTCTGACCCGCTGTTTGTAGCCATGACGTTTACCGGCGCTCTAAGGGCACCTGGAAAAGTCCCAGGCATGCGTAAGGTTCTAAGCAAGGTAACGAAGAAAGCGCCCAACAAGTCCTGGGTTCCCGAGCACATGCGTGGCAAAGAGGTTCCTATCCTGGACCTCATCGACGTCATGACCAACAAGGTAGACAGCGCACTTGTGCTTGGCCCGGTGAAGACCGCTGCATCCGCAGTAGCCAAAGCTCCCGTTGTTAAAGACCTTGTGGTGCCAGCTGTGTCACAGCTTGCGGCGGCGATAGGTCCCGCTGCCAGGTTTGTAAAAGACCTCTTCATTACGCCGCAGGGGAAGGGGACGCGAGTAGCTAGAGAGCTTGAAGGGGCCACCGATGTGGCACAAGCGTACAAGGCAGACATCGATAAGTTTTTAGACAGTATTAAAGATGGAGCAAGTGACTCCGTTATTATCAAAGGAATGGACAGTCTTGACGACGTTCCTAAAGAAGCTTTAGCGGAGACAATACTTCGAGAAATGGGGCTGAAGGATGCCGCTGTCAAAGCATCTCAGGCAGGCAGGTCGCTATTTGAAACTCTTAAGGCTGAAATGGCCATGAGGCTTGGTGGAGACATTCCTGCAAGGGGGGAAAAAACATACAGGGAGGGGCCTTTTCCTGCGCCTAAAAATATTTCCGGCCAATTTGTTACGAAAAGCGGTGAGAGCCTGTCAGAAATTGCTGCGAGAACAGAGGTCGAGTCTCTTACAAAAAGGCTTGATGACGCAGACGTAAGTCCAGAAAGAAAAAAAAGCGCCGCAGGTGTAGGTCTAGACAACCTTGGGTTGTCAGAGAAGCGTCAGGAAGTGCTGGAAAAAGGCGGCTCTTTAAAAGATGCGCTTCTGAAAAGCATTGTAAAGGTGGCGAAAGAGAAAGGGTATCAGGAGGTTAACCGATTACTCAGAGGTGGCGACGACCCGCTTTCAGACTCTTTCGCGAGGCGTGTGGCTAGAAGGTCGGGAGTAAAGCAAAAGGTGCTAGAAGGGCTGATTGATGAAACGCCTGAAGCCGAAGCCCCTGTAGCGACAGCTACCCCTGAACCCCCTGTGACTCGTGCCCCAGAAGAAACCGGACCTACACCGCTGCCTGTCGAAGGAGCGCCTGCTTTACCTAAGTCGGAGCCCTCCGCACCGACCTCGGTGGGAAGTGTTGCAGACGATGCATACTTCGCGGAAGTCATGGGTAGCGTGCAAGAAATGAGGCTAGGAGACAAGGGTGGCCTTATTGCTACGCAAGTCGATGACCTTTACCCGGCGTATGTTGAGAGGCTGTCAGACCAGGGTGGAGGCCCGCATGCGGTTACCGTACAAGGGTCTGCGGCAACCGAGCCCCTGTTGGCTCAACTTAAAAAAGCTCAAGAAGAGATGGTCCGAAAGGACATTATGGATTCAATTGAAGGTGCGCTCCCCGGATTAGAAATAAAATGGGCTGAACAAGAATTGTCTCCCTCTGAAATACAAGCAAAAAAAGGGAGATACATAGAGAGGAGATTAAAAAGCGAGCTTTCTTCTCGATTAAAAAAAGACATGGAGCAGGCGCAAGGGGCGTTGCATCAAGAGACTCTGGACGCTAGAGGAAACGTGCAATACGAAGGTAGCCGAGGGAAACCGGGCTCGCCAAAGTACGTTAAAGGTCGCCCTGTCGTTGACAGAGATGTCATCAGCCAGTCAGACATTCCCGTTATGATTCTCGACGAGGGCGTATTAAGGGCGGAGCCGGTTCACACAAGTAGATATGGAGCAATGCTTGACCCTACGACAGGTGCGCCCAGGCAAGGAGTCAATCCCGCAAGGCAGTCGATTGCTCACGTCATTGCAGGGCTTGAGTCAGGCAAGCCATTTCAGGTGGCAGCATCAAGTCCAGAAACGGTTAGGTACTTGCAGTCTCTGGCAACAGATAAGCCTGCGCTGCGTCCCGGTGCAGAGACGGTCATGATGGCAGGCGGCATCCCATTTGCTAGAGGGTTGCGCCGCATGCAGGAGGCAAAAGAGAAAGCAGCGGCTTGGCTCTTTGGCGACGAAACAACGAACGTCATTACTCCAGAGGTCACGGCTCGCGTAAAGAACCCGAAGACCAGGGACCGTGGTGTCGCTCAGATTATACAAGAAGCTGAAGTAGTAAACTCGCGTTTAGTAAACGCAGAAAGAAGAGCGCTGCTACAAAGAGAGCTTGATAACTCTCAAGGTGCCATAAGAGGGGAGTTTGACGGAGAGGTAACGGCAGCAACAGACGACACGCTAGGCGGAAAGTCGGCGGAAGAGCTTGGCCTTATGCCGGCAACCCCACGCCAAAAGAAATGGTTTGGGCTTGATGAAAAGCAAAGCCTTTATCTTCAGCCTGAGACTCAAAGAACAATTAACTGGGACATTCTTTGGAAGGCGCAGGTGGATAGGCTTGGTGCACCCGGTGGTTTTGTGAGGTCGCTTTCTTCTGCGTGGAAACGCATGATGACTTCCGCTAACCCAGTCACCTTCGTAGGTAACTACGTTAGCAACCTCGCTCTTAGGGCTTTAGTTAACGGAAAGATATCTCCAATGGGGATGATTGAAGCCACCGGTCTGTACAATAAATACAAGAAGGGCCTGCTGGACAAAAACAGTTTCGAGTACAGGATGATTCGCGACTGGGAACGAAAAGGGTGGGGAGATTTTACGTCTGCCGAAATTAAGAAAGCCCTGTCAGAAGGCATGACCGATAAGTTTGGAAAGTGGCTATCAGAAAACAGGGACACAGAGTTTTCTCGTGCGGTATCTAAGATAATGCAAGGGACGGGTAGCGGTGCGGACAGTGCGCTTGTTACGAGGATACTGTCGCGTGGGCTCAGTGGATACAAAGGGCTTTTAAATAAGCTAGAGGGCGCATACCAAACATCGGATATCTGGTTCAAAATAGAGCAAGGCATGGAAATGGCTAGGCTTTTAGATGAAAGCATTGGTGAGCTGGCTGAAGGTGCAAGCCTTACGTTTGACGTATCTCCAGACAGGGGAGTGACCCTATATAAGAAGGACGGGCAGGTGCTATTAGGCGGCCCGAACGGTAGAAAGTTAAAGCCTCCAGAGATAGATTCGTTATTAAGCGAAGCGGGCAAGCTTGCTGGTAACAGGTTGTTCTTTGATTACAACAAGATACCAAACTACGTGCGTGGACTCAGAGCATTGGGGGCAGACATCTGGATGTCTCCTTTTTACTCTTGGTTCTATAAAGCCATGTGGATTCCGGGCATGAAAGAAGGCCTCGGAAAGCACATCCTTACCGGAGGCTTGTCTGGCATTAAGTCCACAGACCCCAGGGTTTTGGCGAAGATAAAAGACAAGAAAGCAAGAGAGGCGCTCGGAAGGTTGGCGGTTGTAACATCCGCACATGCCACAAGCCAGGTGCCAGGAAGAGACAAAGAGAGCGTGCTCAACTTGTTGTCTGGGTACGGCAAGGGTAAGGAGAGTCCGTTCATAGGGATTATTGACCCGTCCGACCCGATGGAGTTGCGTCGATTCTTGATGTCTCGCTTCGATGTGTCAGGAGCACAGCTTCCACTGTTTAGAATGCTTGGTTCATTTATTGACTCGGCAGCCGGCAAAGACCCAGGCGGGTCTACGCTTTCGGGAACGGTAGACGACTTTATCATTCCGGGCAGGGAGAATCACCGCGTCTTAAACGAGGTTGCTAATCGGATAGCCAAAGGCGCAAGCAGAAGCCCAAGCCCAGAAAGACGCGCAATCTTAAAGGCGGTTCGCGACATGATGGACCCGGCCGAAAGAGAGAAGTATGTCCGTCTAGTAAGGGATGCGTTGCCGTCAAGGGGGCTCGGAACTTCAGACTTAAGAGCGATTCTTGGTATGCAGCGAGGTGGTGCTGGGCCTTTAATCGCAGACTTGTCTGGAGAGGGAAACACAGAGTATCTACTGCCTCAGTTGATAGGCCTTGCGACAGGAAGCAAGGGTGTTGGCGACATCATTACCAAAACATTCAAGCAGGAAAAAAGCATTAAAGAGGCTTTGCGCGAGTACGCTGGACTAAGGTCTTCCTCGTTAGCGAGGAGGGAAGAGACCGGAGTCAATAACTACATTACCAAACAACTTAAGGGCTACGAAAGAGCCTGGACCAAAGCGTTAGAGAGGCGGCCTAAAAATGAAAAGAATGTGCGCGAAAGCCTGGAGGCCAAAACGCACAACAAAAAGGTCGCAATGGTTATATCGGCAGAAATGCAAATGCTTAGAAGCAGGCTTGTTTCTGAGTTAGCCGACCTTGGGTACACGGTCAAAATGCCGACAGCCAAAGGTCAGATATACACTGTTCCCGCACCGTCAGCCCTTGCACAACGAGAACAGGCGCGGGAAGAAATAAAGGCAAGGATAAAGGCAAGAGCCAAGAAAAGGAAGCAGGCATCAAGATGAACATGACCCTTACAGATAATTTCACCATCAATGAGTTCGAGTGCCATGACGGGACCGGTGTACCCTGGAACCTAGTCGAGAACGTACAGAAGCTAGCCAACAACCTTCAGGTGCTACGCGACACTATCGACAAGCCCATTTATGTGGTGTCTGGTTACAGGAATCCGACTTACAACAAACGCATAGGTGGAGCAAAGCGTTCGTACCACATGAAGGCTATGGCAGCAGACATCCGCGTCAACGGCATGAGCCCGAAGGCCATCAAGGCAGCGATAGAAATCTTGATAACCGAGGGTAAAATGGAGCAAGGTGGTATCGGGTTGTACAACACGTTTGTGCATTACGATAACAGGGGACGAAAAGCACGGTGGGGCGGATGAGTTTAACAGACATACTAAGCATTGTTGTGCCTCTTGCTACAACGACCGTAGCAACATCTTGGTACATGGGGTCTCGCATTGGCATCCTGTCTCACCGGATTGACTCGGTAGAGAAGAGGCTTTCCAGTATGGAGAAGGGCCTCGACGATGCGAGGAGCGCACGGTCAAACATCTGGGAAAAGCACAATGAGCTGACCAACCGGGTGACGGTGGTCGAAACAAAGGTAAGCTAATGAAGAAACCATTACAGTCTCGGACGATACAGACAGGCGCTACCTTACTGGTAACTTCTGTTACTAGCGTGGTATTACATTATACCGGTGTGCTTCAGCTCGACCCCGTTGCACTTGGTGCTGCCTGGTCAACTATTGTATCTAGCGCACTCATGGTGGCGATGCGATTCATTACTCGTGAGCCCATCGGCGTCGAGGAGTCTCAGGACAAGGCAGAGGTGACAGAATGAAGAAAGCATTGTTGGTAGCTATGGCTCTGGTTTTTATTGGCGGGTGTACCCGTTACGTCAAAGGTAAGTCTTTGGACCTCACCATCAAGCGTGCTCCCGCATGCAAGGTGACAGTAAAGGTCGATGGCTCACTTATCCTAGAGGCTACTGCTAAGAAGCCTTGTCCCAAGGAGTAGCTATGGATTTGTCCCCCATCCTTTCAGAAGTCATGGACTTGATGGTAAAGAGCAAGGAACTTAAGGAGTCGGTGGAGAACATCCACAACCAGATTCAAAAGCTCATTACCACCAAGGTCGAAGTAGACACTATCAAGATTAAGGAACAGTAAATGCCCTACGACATTAGAGAAGAAGAAGGCGTCTTTGCAGTCTATCGTTTGCCCTATCCTGGTGAGAAGGGTGGCGAAGAAAAGGTTGCCGAGATGGACGAGCGTGACAACGCGGAGATGTTTGTGGAGTTTGCTCAACGCAAAGAGAAGACCCCACCTATGCGAGCCCCTATGGAAATGGAAACCGAAGAGGTTGAAGAAGAGGAGATGGAAGCATGAGCAACAAAGACACAAAGAAAAAAGCCCCTGCCAAGAAGGCAGAGGCTAAGGCTGATAAAAAGGTTACTGTTGACGGTGCGACCTTTGAGCTGCTGCCATTCTTTGACACCGGTCGATTCTATTGGAAGGGTCCGAAGAATTGGATTGGCACCTATGCTACAGAGGAAGAAGCCCTCAAGAGCAAGCCCTCCTAGAACGGTATGTCATCGTCGTCGTAATCATCGACTACGCTGGCCTCTACCTTTCCCTGGTCTACCTCGTGGGGCTTATCTCCATCAACGGAGCGAAAGCCAACCAGCCAGTTCTTGGGGTCTGGGAACCTGTCGCTAGGCTCAAGCACTACAAGCTTGACGCGGCACTTCCCGCCTAAGATTCCACCTGAGCCAATGGGTTGCTCTATCGTGGACTCAGATAGGCCATCCACTTGAAGCACAGTGCATAGCTCATAGAGCATGTGCTTTGCTTTGTCCTCATACTTGCTGTTGCGCTTGTTCACAACGCTACAGTCCCATACGAAGATGATGTGCTCGGTCCCGTCGTGGTTGGTTCCAAGGTTGAAGAACACCTTCAGTGTCTTTCCGCCATCGTCCCAGTGCTTCCAACGCACCAGGCCAATCTCTGCACGGTACGTGCCCTCTGGCACCACTGTATTGTAGGACCACTTCGGGTCTGTCTTGGGCTCCTGCGGTGCAGGCGTATACTCTTTTGCGCTAAACGTCCATTCACTCACTTGCTTTCTCCTTATTAAACCTTTGTGTCATTGACTGCACATACTTGTGATTGTCGAAGAACCCGAGAAACACATCCGCCGAGAACCCTAAGTAGCTGAACGCTTTTGACAGCGCGTCAGTCAGGGCTTTCTTGGGTGCCTCCTCGTCAATGTAGTCGCCCCTCTTGTTCGTACCCTTGAACTTGCAGGTACCAAACACCGGGCTACACGTGCGCCTTGCGACCATCACCTCACCTTCAGGACCGAGGCCCATCTCTTCGCTGTACCAAAGTTGCACGGTTACCATGAACACACCGTCGATAACGGAGTGCTCAACGATATCCCATCCCCACCCGTCGCCATGAGCACCGAATAGCTCGGTAGCCTTAAGCACGTTGTAGTGGGCATCGACTGCGGTGAAACCGTATGCACCTTTAGAAACCTTCTTTGTGAACCGGGGGTTGGTGCACTTCACCTCGTCCCAGATTCTTTTCTTATTCTTCAGATTGACCATCGTATAAACCTTGTTGTCCTTTCTTTAAGGGTCACCCCTTTTACTTCTTCTTTCTGCCTTAACGCTTTCTTAATTAAACCTTTATTGACCTCCTTCTTAATGAACCTATCGGGCAATGAATCGGGGCATAGCTCACCCACCAAGTCATATGCGGTGCGCTCGCACAGCGTGGCCTTAGAGTTGTCAGAGAGCGTGACCTTCTTGTCATTGTTGGCAGTCATCATGCCGACAACATTCTCCGACACGCGCTCGGCCAGACCCTTCAATATGCGGGCACGTTCAGTCCATTGGCGAGACTTCTTTCTAGCCTCTTCTGCCTCTAGCTTGGCCCTCTCTATCACTACCTTGCACGCGAACATCTTCTCGTTTCGCTCCTGAACAATAGACTCGAACTGGTCCCAGAACTTGTTCTCGTAGTGCTCAACGTCTTCTATATCGCTACCCTCTGGGTCAGACATTACGTGCGTGTAGTCATGCACCATCTTAGTGATGTCGTTCATGATTTCCCATGAGCTTCTTTTCTTCTCCACTTGTACCTCCTTAAAGTTAAAGATGGGTGTCTACCCCTTGAGGTGCCGAGCGAAACCGGCAACCCACTAGGATGTGTATTTAAGGGGCAGACACCCGTGCGAGGATTCACGCCTTACCTCGCATGGCGTTCCACTTGCCGCTGCCCGTCCAAGGAAAGCGGCCTGTGAATCATACCCTAGTCAAACGACTTATCGTAGTGTGCATCTAGGGCGGTGTCTAAGTTTTTAAGCATAGTCTCCAGCGTGCCTTGTGCACGGTCGAGGTCTTGCAACAACTCTGTAGCTGAAGAGCACACGTGCATGCACGCCTCGCTCACAGGCTTAATCTCTAGCGACAATGCGCCGAGAACCATAGCCATCTCGTCAGCGGTCATGATGGTACGACGAAGCACGTCAATCATCTGTAGCTGGTGAGTCCAGATACCCTTGTACCGGTTCACGTTCTCGCTAGTCATATCAATCTTAATGGCCATCACCATCTCCTAGTGGGTTGTGTTACTCCCGAGATGTAGCATAAACTATGACACCCCTGTCAAGAAAGTATTTGCATAGTAAATAAAAAAGATTTACAACCCGGTTATCAACTCCAACCAAAGAGGTTACAGAATGAGTCAAGAAGCGGTTACAGAACAGGTTGTTCGGACCATACGATTTCCTAAGTATTTGATGGATGCGCTAAAGGTGGTGTGCAAGGACGGCATACTATGCAGTTCTGTCAATCATGCCGTGGTGTTAGCGGTGTATCGCCTGCTCCTCGATGAGCCTTGGCACACGCCTTGCAATAATTCTTATTTAGAATTAACTAATAAGGTAAAGAATATATCAGAGACAATAGGAGTACAGAGGAAAGGGGCTCTCGCGGAAAAGGCTTTAGCCAAAAGGGAAGAGACTCACGCTATACAGAACAAGCTTCTGAAGAAAGCGGGTGACGCTCCACGTAACGAGACGCCTTGGGTCAAGGACCAAGTGTTCTTGGATGCCTGGAAGGATTACCCCAAGGTAGGCAGGGAGCGCTCAAGCAGGCGTAAGTCCTGGAACGTATGGAGAAAGGTTTCGATTGCAGACCGAATGAGAATAGGCGCAGCCATTAGGGTCGAGAAGAGCACTAACTCTGGATGGGCCGGGGGTTATGTGCCAGGGTTCCACCGTTGGTTGCAGGATGAGAAGTGGCGTGACGTTATGGACCAGGCTCAAGAAGAGCGACCCAGGCCCACGCTTGTAGAGGAGTCAGCTCATGAGCTATTTTGATTCCATCCGAAAGGTAAAGCCCGAGAAGGCTGTATGGGATATTCACCGAATGAAGAACGGTGACCCGTGCTGGAACTGTGGGTGCTGCTACAACGTCGCCACTGACTACCCAACCTATCGGTGCGTGCATTGCAATGCCTACTTTCCGCAGACCTGCCGGGGGTGCAATGACTTGGTGATGCCGCCGGGCTCAACGATGTATGATGAGCCCGCTCCATTTTGTGACGACTGCCAACGCGACCATACCAGGGCAAACAGGGAGCGACTGCTTGACCGCATTCCCCCTGACCTCCGGCGCACAGCGACCGGTCATTACAAGGCATACGCACACCGAAAGGAGGTGGACCATGCGCTCAAGTCCTACCTATCCGGCGACCTTCTTACCCCTAATCTTTTCATGTACGGACCACCAGGCACAGGCAAAAGCGTTGCTGCGGCCAGGTGTGCGTGGAAGCTTATCGTGGGTGACCGGGAGGTTGACTCCTTCGTATGGGTTAATGAGGGAGAGCTGGTGCGGTATGCAACGGAAACCAAGTACGGCATTGTCGGAGAGAAGTTTCACGAGGCAGTCCATTGCAAGCTGCTGGTTTTGGATGAGGCCGGGAGTGCTATCGCGAGAGCTAGCAATCAAGCCCGAGGACGCATACAGGACATGATGCGTACAAGGCTTGAGCGGCTAGACCTTAGAAACATTTTCATATCCAACGAACAACCTTTGCTTGGAGCCACATACGGTGAGGCTATAGGCTCGAGGTTCAAGGGGTCGAGCAAGGTGATATACCTGGACGGACCAGACCTAAGAGGCAAGGGGTGGGAGAAGTGATACGGATAACAGTTGAGAACCCGGCAACCCTCGACATGCTCAAGAGCGTGTACGCCAATAAGCTTAACGCCACGAGCAGGGGTGCAAGGTACTCGATGAACAAGCGCAAGCGTGACTTCAGTGAGGCAGTACGCATGACCGCGAAGGTAGACGGCACGCCCCCTGCGGGCAACGCCATCCTCGCGGTGTATGCGTTGACCCTTCCGAGGTGTGACTGGGACGCGCCCATCAAGGCGTTGCAGGATGCGATTGAACCCTGGATAGGGTGCAAGAATGACCGTGTGATACGGTACGCCTGGGTGTTCCTGGTCAGACCTGGCAAGGAAACAAAGAAGAAGCCCGAGCGAAAGAGGCAAGTGGTGGTTGACCTGTACAATGCAGCAACAGAAAAAGAGAAGGCACTCGCGAGGGCATACCACCTGCTCGACTTGGGTGCCGCATGCTGGGAGAAGTAAAGCCATGACGGTATTATTAATCGCATTAATAGGTTCTGTAGTTAACCCCTCCTTAAACGCATCGCTACTGCCTGAGGCTACCTCGGCATGTAACCGCGCCAGAAAGCCCGTTAACGTGGCAATACTCAATGCTCTGGCGGAGGTTGAGTCTAAGATTAAACTCCCGGCAGGAGCCAGGAGTGTTAGCTGGGCAGCCGCGTGTATGGAGAGCGGGTATCGGGTGAGGCCCCGGTGCGGGGACAAGGGCAAGTCGTGCGGCATGTTCCAGGTTCGCAAGTGGTTGACCCGCGCCTACAAGGTTGACGCCTACGACTACCCGAAGGTGTTACATGCGCTGCTTACGCAGGTGATGCGGAGCATGGGAAAGGCAAGGCGCAAGTGTGGTAAAAAACTGGGAAGGCTTCGCCTGTTTTGGATAGCCTACTCATGGGTCACTCGCGGACCCCAGGGTTGGAACTGTTACGGGGCGAGCAAACATAAGAACCTCCTCCGCAAGTGGAAAAGAATGAGGGCGCTACGCCTGAAACCTAAACGCAAGCGTTAAGCAAGCTTGCCACCTGACAAAAATATTCTGCCACCTGACAATTTATTTCTGATGGACTCGAGTTAGGAGCCGGGAGTGTTAGTGGAATTGTCCTGAAAATCCCCACAGGATTTTACTTTTCTGTACCGCTCGGTACATTTTCTCTGTACCGCTCGGTACATGTAACGCTCGGTACGGCGTGTCGTTTGACTGTCTACTTGCTTACCACCTATTGTTGTGAAGTTACTTGACACCTTGGGACGTGTGTAATATATGCACACATCATGGGACACTATAAAAAAACAATCGACCTCCACGCGATAACGCGCACCTATGGCGTTGCCAATGTTGCCAAGGTTCTTGGCATCAAAGGCGAGACACTCGCGCACAAACGTGCCGGGCATAGACGTATGTCACTCAAAGAATTGTACCTCTTGAGCCTTGCCTATCCGGAGATGTGCCTAGCGTCTACCGTTCGCCGAGTAGGCGCGGCCGCATGTGCAAAAGACCCTAACCTTGAGTCTTTCGACTAAGGCAAGGGCCCTTTAGTTTAGGTTGCGTTATGTGTTGGCGATTAGTGCGCCTTGACAGCGAACCCGCTATCACGCGCTGCCTGTTTCGCTTTGTTGGTTCCTATCAGCTGCAATCCTCGGATGGTTCCGGGAGGTGACAGCCACACCGAATCATCCTTGGTCCCGTCCACTACGGGAAAGCCTATGTAGGTGTCGGGCATGGGGCCGTCGAAGACGACAGCTCCGACCCATTCACCCGTGCGCATCATGCGCAGCCAGCGCTCGTGGTTAGACTCGGAGCGCGACAGCACGATGAAGTAGTTGTCTGGCTTGTTGCCCTTATGCTTGGCCCACCATTTAAGGCGTTTAGTGTAGTCGTAGAATCCGATGTCTGGATTGTCTTGTGCTGCGATTATTCCAAGCGCTGGCTTGTCGGATAGCGTGTTAGGTCTGGCCCATGCTTCCATGTCTAGCCTGTCTGCCTTGCGCTTGTGCGCTCGCAATTCCTTGTTAAGTTGTGCATGGTAGCCTAATGGGTCGCGCAACCACCACAGTGTGCGCCTTACCCTAGCATTCGCATGGGTAGGCATTACGTTCATTCCTGCATACTTAAGACAGGCTGAAATGCATCCGGCTGATGCTTCCGCACACATATGGACTCCGCCATGCGGTACGGACTCTGTGGCAGGTGCGAGCTGATGCGATGCGACCAGCGCCCCAGTGCCACGGGACTTGATGGTTTTAGCATTGCGTCCCAGTAGCCGGGGCGGTTTTGCTGTTACGGTAGGCGTACTTGTGCCTTTATCCATTGTCTCACATCCTAGATTTTTGGGTGATTAATTCCACCATGGGAAGAGCGACCGAGCGGTCACCCTTCCGAGCTGCAATTAATACTCTTCACAAGCTGAATAGATAGCCCGCTGATATGGGTTACTTGTGTCCCATGTAAAGTCTTCCGATACAGTGAAGACGCACACGTCGGTATCCGCGCCGAGTTCGCCCGTGTATGGGTCGGGACCGAAATTTACTTCTACTGTGTCTATCCCAAAATTCCTGAACCAGGAACGGTAGTGATATCCTCAGAGGGGGAACACGAAGTGGTGACTGTCAGTACCTTGCATCACGTCGAAGCCTTCAACTTCAAAGTGTGCCCAGAGGGTACAGACTGTGTTAATCACGTCCGAGCTAATTTCGTATTGCATTGTTTCACATCCTAGTTTTGGGTGATTGATTTCACCATGGGAAGAACGACCTGGGGTCGCCCTTCCTAGCTGAAATCAATAGTTTAATTTTAACTCCTGTATCAGGTGCTTTAGGTAATCCTGTGCATCAATCTCCGGCTCTTTACCTTTCCAGACCTCTCGCCTTGTACCCTCGGGGCAATTCACCTCATCCGATACCCGGAGAAGTGACTCCCACTCCCCCCGATTTTCAAGGTCATTCAGATAGAACCTACACAGGGAAGCCGGGTCAAACCATTGGCGCGAAGGGTTCTGGTTATGCTCGGCTATCGCTTCAACTATATCATCGAGCATGCCCATAAACTCGCTATCTTCCGCGTAGTATTCATCATGGCGGCTATAGTGGACTACGTTCGCCCACAAAAGAACCTCAAGAACATCGTGTGCGGTTATTTCTAGCGACGGCAAAACGCCTTTACGGTTGCACCAGTAGTCGTCGTCGGTTGAACAGTTGTCCTCCTGGAAAACTCCATCCACAATGTAAAGCGGGAACCGAGAATCTATCTCGTTCTCTAACTCTTCTCCTGAAGTCCACTCGAAAAAATCCTCATACACTGCCGGCATTACTCACCTCTCATTAAATACAGTCCGCTTTCCCGCCTGTAATCGCTACAGTCGTCACAACCCGCGAGACAACGGTCCATTTCCTCGCCAGCTATATGGTGCGAGATAACTCGCCCAAGGTAGCGGCCGGGCTTTAGATGTGGCGCCTCGTCCCATTGCTCGCGATTTACGAGAATCAACTCATGGTCTCCGTGTACGAGCGCGTCAAGCTCATCTACATCACGCCCGTCCTCCCAACGTACTTGGTCCCATTCGCTATCAAACACCAGCATACGGGTGATTCGCGAACCGTCCCTGTTTGTGAAGCGATGAAATAGAATCTCTTCCTTGATTAGCATGACTCACCCCCATTTAAGGCGCTTCGCTCATAAACCAAGACACTCCGGACCGTCCCGTCCGGCATCTTTCGCCTGGTTGCGGTAATGGTTCCACTAAAGAAGTCCTTTCCTTTAGCCGCTAGGTCTATCTCTTCAACCGCGTAGGCCATGTCCAATTGACCATATGCGTCCCAGCTATAGCAATCGCTTGAACCGTCTTCATGTATTAATTGCACACGTGCAATGTATCGTTCGCCTAGCATGATTCCACCTCGCGATAGCAGACCCAGCATAGCCGGCACAATGCGGTGTCTTCTGAGAGCATGACCGGCCGGTCTGAATCGTCACTGTTTAGCGCGTCGGATACGTCCCAACAATTAAGGGCAACTCTTACGGGACCGTCTTCATCCTCAGGAATCATGGCACCGTATAGAAGGTCCGCGATAGCATAGCGACCGCGCACAAAATCGAGCCAACCAAGCTCCGGACCGGTCAACGTGTATGTGAACGTCCAGGCCTCGGATACAATATCCGCAAGCGTAGTTATGTCGGCTTCCAATACAATCTCAGAAGTTAGGT
>JAAOEI010000435.1_pt1 | contig 16246 bp, 6 predicted proteins | sample 7059261 | NCBI WGS metagenome assembly JAAOEI01 (sample SAMN14008812, study PRJNA610033) | viral metagenome | isolation source: viral particles filtered from seawater | place: China: Hangzhou Bay, Yangshan Deep Water Harbour | collected 2017-10-31
GTACTGAGGCAGCTAAGGGGGGGATTTTAAGTCAAGTAGCCCCACAGGCGGCGGCTGAAGCTGGTGCAGATTATGCTGCAAGAGCTGCTCAACAAGCCGCTATAGCTGGAAATGTTTCTGGAGCTTTACCGGGTGGGGCTGCGGCTTTACAGCCATCTTTTGATGCTTTGCCTCGTGCGGTCGGTACGTCACCACCTGTTGCACCTTCTAGTTTAGACCTTCTTAAAGCGGCAGCTCTGCCTGGTGCATTTTCTGGTGTAGTGGGTGCTTCTCAGTATGTACCTGAGCTTGAAGATGATGACCCTGATTTTCTAGGGAAGCGTTCAAATATTCCCGAAGCTTCACCCCCAACAAGAAGATTAGACCCAACAGTTATGGGGCAACAGGGAATGGGAGAGAGACTATTTTTTAATGATCCCAATCCTAATCCAATGTCTGGCAATAGACCTATGTCTACTGGATCGTCCTTTGCTTCCGCAGTAAATAAGTATGGAGGCAATGTAAGTCGTATGCAGGAAGGGGGGTTGGCATCAATAGACCCCAACGCAATGCCAGCGCCTATGCCTCAAGAAATGATGGCCTCCTCAATGGATGCGGATATGTCTGCGCCAACACTCGAAGAGCAGGTTATGATGCAAAGCGAAAGCGGTCGGGAAGATTCTGCGCGTGTATTCAATGAAGCTGTTTCTGCACTAATGGGTCAGCACCCTGCGCCTAAAGAAGTGCTTAGAAGATTTTTAGAAATCTTTGGCGAAGAAAGGCTTATGGCTTTAGTAGATCAAGTAAGAAGAAAAATGATGTCACCTCAAGAGGGCAGAATGGTGATGGGTCAAGGAGAAGATGGGGTTGATAATATACCCGCTTCTGTTGAAGGTGAGCAGCCCGTTCTACTTGCAAACAATGAGTATATCCTCCCAGAGAAAGTTACTACTGCTTTTGGAAACGGAGACCCTGGCGCAGGTGCGGAATTGCTGGACGAAATGGTGGCTAATGTACAGTGAGCGAATTGCAAAACTTGCAGTTGCATCGAAAGTTGCAAGTGCAAGAAATGGAAAGATGTAAGGAATACATAGAGGGCGCTTTAAAGGTTTACGATACGCATGATTTTGAAGATATAGTTGTGGGTGTTTTAGACGGAAGGTTTGATTTTTGGTCGGCACCTGATGGGTGTATTGTGACAGAGTTTCTGGAGTTTCCTAAGTATCGTGCGTTAAATGTATTCTTAGTGGGCGGCAATCTAAAGACAGTCATGAAGATGAGAAAAACAATAGAGGCATTCGGAAAAGAAACTGGGTGTAGAAAGTTAACGGGTTCTGGTCGCAAGGGTTGGGCAAGGATATTTACACACTCTAAAGATGTCGATGGCATCTATGGGTATATGTATGCGAAGGAGTTGGTCTGATGGCAGGTGGTGGTAGCAGCGGGGTTCAAAGGTCTGAGTCGAAAGTGACTCAGTCTAATCTCCCTGAGTATGTAAGACCTTATTTTGAAAGGTTGTTGACGCGAAGCGAAAGCGAAAGCCGCGAACCCTACCAGCCGTTTCCCGGTGCCCGGATAGCGGGTCCAAGCAGGGATACGCTGGCTAGTGAAGACCTATCAAGAGAGTTAGCTGCCGCCCCAGCAAGGGGTTTTGATGCTGCTTATAATCTATATGGGCAGCAAGCTGCGTATGGGGCACCCTTTGAAAGAGGCATTGTTTCTGCGTATGACCCCACAAAAACTTCTTATATGTATTCTGACCCGAGATTGGGCGGTATAGCTGCGGTCAATGACCCAAGGATGTCTACGCAATCATACCTAAATCCGTATACAGAAAATGTATTAGACGTACAGCAGAGGCGAGCAAGGGATAGGTTTGACGCTGCAAAACAGCAAAGAGCATCAGACGCTGTATCGGCGGGTGCATTTGGTGGTAGCCGTTTTGGTCTTTCAGAGTTTGACAGAGAAAAAGAATTTGAACGGGAGCTGTCGGATCAGGAGGCGCAACAGTTAGCGCAAGGCTTTAGTCAAGCTCAAAGTTTAGCAGCCGCCCAGCAAAAGTATTATACAGATTTGCAAAGGATGCAGTACAACGAGGCTATGCAAAGAGCTGCTGAACAACAGGCCCGTCAGGTTGCAGCTCAGGAAACGCAAGCAAGATTAGGTTTAGAAACAGCTAGAGACCTTGCTACGCTTGACCCTAGCTTGCAAAGGTACGGATCAGAAAGATTACAATTACTTCGCACTGTTGGTGCTGCGGAAGATGCAAGAGAGCAAGCGGCTCTTGATTTAGGTTATGCAGATTTCGCAAGGCAAAGAGACTACCCAAGGGAAAATTTAAACTGGCTATCAACTATATTGCAAGGCTCGGCTGAAGTAGCCAGAGATCAGTACACAACAACCTATAAGCCAACACCAAATCCGTACAATCCCTTATTGGGCTTGGGTTTAGGCGCTATGGGTTTAAGGGGGGCGTAGCTTATGTTTGATAACCCAGAAACAGCAGGACTAATGAATATTGCTTCCCAGCAGTTAAGCCCCAGCCCTATGGCGAGTAGGTCTGGCCTGGATATATTATCTATCCAGAATGATCTAAAAAACATGAGTGACGAACAGCTTCGTTTAGCGATGCAGAGCGGAACGCCCACTTATCTTGTGGCTTCTGAAAAGAACAGGCGCGTTAATATGCGTAAAGACTTTGAAGCAAGAAAGTCTGCACAAGAGGGCACCGTTGTTGAAGACCTTTTTAGAAATCAACAACCTCTTGCTATGGGCAGAATGCAACAAAGCTTTCAGCCTAGCCAACAGGGATTAGGCTCGCTGCCGGGTTCTTCAGAACAGCCCGTAATGCAGATGCAAGACGGTGGGTTGGTTAGCTTCATAAAAGAACAAGAGTTCTTCCAGCCAACAATTTATAACGATGCAGGAAGTCAGGCGATAGGATATGGATATAACCTTTCGCCAAAAGAGTTAGAGCAAGGTTTCGTTACACTATCTGATGGGACTCAGGTTCCTTTAGAGGGTGGAATTACAGAAGAGGCTGCTTCATCTTTGCTTGAGCAAAGGCTTCGTGACAACGCTAGGATAGGGGCTAATTTTCTAAAAGAGGCGGGAGTAGATGTTAATAATTTATCTCCCAATGTTCGTGATGCCTTGCAAGACCTTACCTATCAAACAGGAGGAGGCATCTTTAATAAATCTCCCCGGTTAGTACAGGCATTGAAGGATAATGATGAGCAAGCTATTGCTGAAGAGCTAAGAACTACAGGAAGATTAGTTGGTGGTGAGGTGTTGCCGGGGGCAGAGAGAAGGGCAAATCTCAGGGCAGATATGGTCTCTGGCGGATCAGGAGGTTTTCCTAATGCAATCGAGCGACTCGCCAACCTAACAAACCCCATTAGTTCTGCACAGGCACAAGACCCAAGTGGTGAAGCGGAAGTAATAACAGGGGAACCACAGGAGAATGGGACTTTTTTCGATTATCTCAATGATGTGTTTAGCACAGATCAGGCGGTCGACTTCGGAAGATCGCTCCCTACGTTGAAGGCATTAACAGAGTACGACCGAGAGGTTGCTAAAAAGCAAGACGAAAATAGGCGGCTGACTATTCTTGAAAGGCTGGGGATTGACGAAGATTTAGATACAGATCGCTTAGACGTTCTTGAAGCTCTCGAAAGACAGTATAGCATTCCTCGTAGGGAGGGAGGGGGTGTCTCTCTGAGATCGCAAAGAGAAGCAGCGGAGTTCGCCAATCTTATTAAAAGAGCAAAACTAAATAAAGATTTGGGCGATCAAGTAATAGGTCTTGCTCGTAGTGGAACCCTAACTCTCGACGCCCTTAGAGGGGTAGTGGGTGGTGACGGCGAAGGCGAAGGCGAAGGCGCGATAGTAGCCGGAGAAACTGCCCCAGGCCAAGGCGCGCCCGAAGACGTAACAACAGACGGCGTCGATGCTGGAGGCGAAGAAGTAGACGCTGATGAAGCCGCCGAGCAGTCAGCTCGACAACTCGCCTTCCTAGAGGCCGCTCTTAGGGTTGGCTCCAGCGATAGCCCCACATTAGCGGGTGCGCTAGGTGAGGCTGTGCCAGCTATAGAATCGTATAGAGATGAGCTGGATAATATCTCACAAAGAAAATACAGGGATGCTCAAGCTGAATACTATGCTTCTGGAGGCACGCAGTCTCAGCAATACAATAGTGTAATCAGGCAGGTTAAGCCGTATATAGACAGTCTGGATAATCTACCAACCCCTCAGATGGCAATAAATGTGTTGAACAGCGTTAATAGTGAAGACCCGGCTATAGCCCAGGCAGTACAAGAACTTGGAACTCTCCCGCCAGGGGTTAGTGTGGAAAATGCGCCGCAAATAAAAGCCATTGTTCAAAACGCTTTAACGCAGCATTTCGCAAGGCAAATGGGTTTAACTTTTGTGCCAGGGGGTCAGACCGGCAGTCAAGCGGGCGTACTTGGTGGCTTATGACAAGAGTAAGGGTAGCTGGAATTTAACATGCCTCTGTATAAAATCCCTGGCGTTGGGAGTTTTAACTTAGGCTCTGATGTTTTCTCTTCTTTTGACAACGAAACATTAGATAGAAAACTTAGGGTTGTTGCTCAAAGGCCAGACCTACATGATCAGTTTGGCTTTATACCAGAAGTTGTAGATGACTCCTACGGCTCTGCCTTTAAGTATGGCATTGCTCAAGCCGCGCAAAACCTTGGCGCTACGCTCGATGTCTTTGATGACGACGATGGCGGATATGTTGATCGGTTTTCAGATTACTTAAAAAGCTTTGAAGCTCCTGAGAACTACGACCCAGCGTTTGATAGCTTAAAAGACCCAGAGGCTGAAGACTTTAAACTCTTTGGTGTTGGCTTGGGGTCTTTGCCGCGAGCTGTCTTTGAGCAAACACCACAGGTTATTGGTTCTCTAGCATCTAGGGCTGTAGGTGTTGGCGCTGGGGGGCTGCTAGGTGGTGCTTTAGGTGGAGGAGTTCCCGGCGCTGTTGTGGGGGCTACTGTTGGTGGCCTAGCCTTTCCTTTGGTATTTGAAGCGGCACAAATACTCGGGCCTATTGCTTACGAAAGAGCAAGAAACAATGGAAGAGAAGAGCCTAATCAAGATGATTTAATAAAAGCAGGGGCAACTGCTGTTGCCAGCGGTGCGTTAAATTCTCTTTCTTTGAAGGCGCTGCTTGGTATGGGGGGTGGCCCTGCCCTGCGATTTGTTAAGGGTGCTTCGCAAGAGGGGCTTACTGAAACAGCGCAGGGGCTGTTAGAACAAGTTGGTGGGACAGCGGGGACATTAGAGGGATTAGAAGTTAATGTAAGGGATGCTGCATTAGAGGGACTTGTTGGTGCCGGTATTGGTGGGCCTTTGTCTGCTGTTGCTGGAAGTAACACAAGGGCAGCTCCAGATTTCGGAGAAGACTCAGACGAGAATGCGGATAGCGAAGGAAGAATAGACCCGACCACGACAACCCCTTTGATTAATAAGTCAGAGGGTGTCGATCCCGATGCAGAAACTGCCTTGAGCGGGGAGGTCGTTGGTGGAAATATACTAGACAATACAGCAGAACTTCTGCCGCAAACTACATACGAGACACAAGAAAGAACGGCAATTTTTTATACCTCTCAACCCGGTGATACGGTGGGGAGCATTGCGAATAGATTTGGTATTACCTCCAATGAATTATCTATCGCCAATAAAATTGTTAAGCCAGATGTAACCGAGCTTCCAGAAGGGACTCGTTTAAGAATCCCTAAAGATGCGGTAACGGATGACGACGTAGAGAATGTTGTAACTGGGTATCAGGTTGTTGGCTTGGCTGATCCAGGCGTAAAAGGATCGGAAAACCTACCCGTAAGCTCGTTCTTCGGCACACAAGAAGAAGCGCAGAAAGCCGCTGATTTAATAAACACCGCAATGAACGATGTTGCAGTCGCACAGCAAGACAGCATTGCAGAGACAGAAGCAAAAATAGCCTTGAAAAAAGAAGGGCTAAGGATAACAGACGAAAACATAGACGCTGTTAAAGCAATGTCTAGCCCCGTTGATCAATTCTCTCTGGCGGAGATTGAAGCAGCATTGCCTGAGCTTACAGATAGAATTAAGGGTAAGGTTCAAGGGGATAATATTTACCTAGAAGAAGTTGTAAATGCTGTTCCTCTTAATCAAAAGTCACAGGTAGCAGATACTTTAATACAGGCAAAGAACCCCACTCTAGTTGCACAATCGATAACTCCGAATGCAATAGAAAAACAATTAGCAGCTAAGAACATTCAAACAAAAAAAGAAAACGATCAGGGCGACCTTGTCGAGGATAGTAATTTTCAGGACTTTCTTAAAAGGTCTACTGGGGCAAAAACCATATCGACGATGTCTGATCTGCAAAGGACATCGCTTGTTGGCGCTATAGAGAAGCTACCGTCTTTTGAGGAAAAAACAAGATTACCTCTAGCAAAAAAGACTCCCTATACAGGCAAGCAATTATCAGAAATTGTTAGAGCGGTAAGGACTTCTCGTAAAAAGCAATTAACTAAAGAAATTGTCGCCAAGGCTTTGGGAAGAAAAAAAGTTAAGTCAGAGCTTTTTAGGTCCGTTAAAAACAATTTAATTAATCGCAATATTATTAAAGGCAATGGCGATGCGCTTCCTCTTTCTGAATACATAATTCCTTTTCAGAAAGGCAAGATATCTCCTTTGCAAAAAAGAATATCTAAAACAGATGTTCTTCCTAACCCTAAGTTTACGGATGAGTTTAAAAGAAGGCTTCCTGATTATTACAAGGAATTAAAAAGGACTTTAGAGCGCCGAGGGCTGGGTTCCGCAGTTAAGGTAGAAATACTTCCTGAAGGTGAAATTGATTTTGAAGGGAAGAAAGAGGGGCAGGTTGTAGAGGGGACTGCGTTTGAGGAGGGTGACAAATATGTCATTCAACTTGCACTTAAGCTGGACCCGAATCAAGATGAGCGGCAGCAAAAAGAAGACCTGGCAAGCGTTATGGATCATGAAATCTTTCATGTGTTCTCTCGCTTTGCAGAGAAGGGAGCGGGGCCACTAACCCGCAAAGATTTTAAAACTCTTGATAGAGTTGTCGCAAACGCTGTTAAGCCAGATAGAGAGAATGGGAACTCCTATGGGGGGAGGACTTATTTTGAGGTAGCTAAAGATCAGTATGGTGGCGAGGGTATATCTTTAAAGGTTATTAAAGAAGAAGCCTATGCTGAATTGTTTAGAGATTGGGCAAACGGTGTAAGAACCTATAGCACTAAGGATGGCAAAAGAGTTGGCCAGCCTCGCTCTATATTCCAAAGAATATGGAGTTACTTGTTTGGGGTTAAGGCTGCTTTAATTCAATCTGATATAGACAGTGCTTCACAGGTTTTCGTGAACCTCGACAGGTATGGGGTTGATAAAGACGGCAATCCCATCAGAGACATATCTAAGGTATCCCCAGAACAGCAGGGGAATGATTTAGAAAAAATCAGCGGCATTGTGACGTACAAGGATGGAGAGGAAATTGTTAGAGCATCCTTGTCTGACGAAAACACGAAGGCATCTTACGACCGCAAAGCATCAGAGTTAGGGACTGTAGTCCGCGAGGTTGAGGTAGAGGGTGTTGGCCCTAAACAAATTAACCTCCTCACAAGAACTATGATGGGTGGCGAGGATATAGATGGTGAGTCTCAATATCCCGATGTGGATGATGAGGGCAAGGTAGTAAAAGTTAGCAAAAATAGTGTTCCCAACCTTGCTCAAAAACTACAGGAACAGGACATTATAGCAGAAACGGAAGCCAACCTTCCTATCTATAGTCGGCTTATGGCGGCAGAGGGCTTGAAGGCTCTGGGGGAAAACAACACTGCTATTGGTTGGTATGACGCGGTTCTTGCATCTGCGGTAAAGGTCTTAGAACTAATTGAGCCATCAATTACTGCGTCACCAAAAAATAAAACAGCCTTCTTGTATGCGTTGGCTGTGACCTCGAACCAAACAAAAGTAATTCAAAATTTAAAAAACGCTTTTGAGGTGTATCGCGCCTTTGAAAAAACAGGAAAATTTTTAAACGAAGAAGGCGAACTGTTTGGTTGGGGCGATTCGTCAGTCGCTATGAAAAAGGCATTTGCGTTTTACAATGATATAGCAGATGGCAAATACCCAGGTCTTGTACTTGAGAATCCAAAACCGGATGAAGTTACTCTTCAGCAGTTTTTAGATACAGATTTTTATTTAGGGGCTGGAGTTCCTAGAAATTTAACATCTTATAGAATAGAGATTGGTGGCCAGTTTGATGATAAGGTTTTTGAGACAAAAGGTGCGGCACAAGCTGAAATAAAGAAACTTAAAAAAGAAAATGTTAAGGATATAAACCTTGCTAAAATAACGGAAATTCAACCCAACGTCACATCCCTAAATGAATTTGTTAAAGACCTTGGTTTGAACATAAAAGTTTCAACCGCAGAGGGTCCAGGCGAAATAGTAAAGGGTAGCTACCTTCTTGGCCCTAAGATTGGCCAAGGGTTTTATCAAAACCTTAGAGGAAATTATAGCCCATTAACTATGGACCTCTGGTGGGTAAGGATGTTCCATAGGCTGAGGGGAGACCCTTACGTCCCCAAAGAAAGTGCGAGTGAAGTGCAAGCTAGGCTTGATGATCTTCAGCCTTTGCTTGACAGTAGCTATGGAAAAAAGACTTCGGACGATAAGGTTTTAACTGCTATCATAGACCACGCTGGTCTCAGCAACAAAGTACAGAACCCAGCCAATCCCCTGGCACCGGAGGACATTGGTGCAATAAATAAAGCCTGGGAAAAATATTACAAGCTTGAGCAAACCAGAACCAAGCTGAATAAATTAAATAAGAACAAAGACCTTAGACCTCTTGAAGATTATAGTAATTTTTCTGAGTTTAAGGATGCTATTGATGAATCTAAAAACCTTTTGACTGAAGAGCAGACCGGAAAGTTTAAAACCACATCACCCACAAACCCAGACAAGCCTAAGTTTTTTAAATCGATAACAACAGCAATAGGCAAAATGAAACCTAGTGCTGTATCGCAGCCCAAGACTGCGAAACAACGCAAATACATGAGAAGAGCTGCACAGGGCGCGGTTGATATATTGCGGGATGACTATGGCGTAGACATAGAAATGGCTGACTTCCAAGCCTTACTGTGGTACCCAGAGAAAAGACTTTATGAGAGATTTGGTGCGAATGATGGCGTAGGCAATGATGTAGATTATTTAGATGCGTCATTGGAGCTGGCAAGCGAGGAGAAATTAGATGCCAACAAAGAAAAACAAATTAAAGACATCTACAAAGAGTCCAAAGAATCACGCGCCCTACCAGATACAGCAGGAGGGCGAGGCGATAGTCGAATACCTACAGCCGACAGAGAAGTGGAAGCAAGCTTTCTCCAAGCTGATGAGGTTGGACTCACTCCCGAACAAGTAGTTTTAGTTCGAGAAAAAGCAAGGCAGGGTTCCTTGGGCCAAGAGGGGTTGGCCGCAACTAAATTTTTTGATGTTGGCTTTGAGGTTGCTCCAAATCCAGACGACAAAAAAACCAAAAAGGTGTGGGATGAATTAAGCCTTGCCGCAAAGATTAGGGCGTCTAACGCTGTTCTTAAAGAAGTGGTGCCTCGCGTTCTCGGCACTTTTAATGCGAGAGGGCGGAACATTAATGTTGTCGGTAGTTATTTAGACGACACAAACCCATCGTTCGCATTAAGGATTGCTACCTTAGATGACAATTTTTCACCTGTTGATATAGCTAACGCCCTTGGATACGCGCTAAGACAACAGTCAATGATGGTCGTTGCCAATGACCCGAGCGATGGCCTATTCCAAACTAACGCCGCGTTTATTGGTGTTAAAAATATTTCATTCGACAAGGTGCGTGAAATATATGAAAAGCTCCGTTCATCTCCATCCTTGCAAAGCGAGGATGGCGAGTCGTATATTGGGGGGCAGTCGACTTTAGACGGTCAAATGGTTATCCTTAATCAATCTCCGTTTGATAAGGCGGAGTTTAGAACTAGGGTTGAGGCAGCTTTGCCCGAAGGTGACTACCTTGTAAAATCAAGTGAAATTTATGCCGGTTTCCCAGAAGCAAAGGATTATAATTTTGACAGACAGCAAAGAAATGACCCGCGAGGAACTCCAAAAGCTATTCGGGTCAGCAACCGTCTTATTCAATCAACAGCAGATTCCGTCTTCCAAAAAACAGTTGCCGAAGAAAGCCAAGGCTTCAAGCGACACGGAGACCAAGTAGATTTAGTTGCGACACAAGACCCAGAAGCCACTGCTAGAAGGGCTTCGGTAAGGGATTTGCCCACAGCACCAGTTGCTGTGTTACCTGGCAGTGGTCGAAGGCCAGCGAAACCAGTATTAGATAAGATACAAGAAGCAAAAAGACTGTATCAAGAAGCAGTCGATAAGAATGATCTTGCGCGTCAAGAAGAGCTGATAGACACAATCGGGCTGCTTTACCTTGGTGAATACCGGGACGTAAGAAACTTTCAGGATGTGTTAAACAATATAAATGCCACTAGTGTTTCGATAGGGGCATCGATAAACAACTTCATTGCGAACCCAGATGCAGACCCATCCAGGGTAAAGCCGAGCCTAAATGTTGGCATAGATACGTTCTATAAGGATATGCCTATCAGCACTAAAGGGTCTAGGTTTAAGTACCCCAAGGGCACCAAGCAAATAAAAGTAAACTTGTTTAAGCAAGACGCAGGTTGGAAGTGGCTAAAAACTCCTGAAGGCTACAAGCCACGAGAAGACTTTAATGAAGACCTAGTTTCCGTTGAACACGGCGCACACTATTACGCCCTTAATGTAGACTTACCCAAGGGCGCGAAGCTAACAACCTATGCTAACTTTACAACTGGTGGGCTACAAATACAGAACCCATCACTTAGACCAAGCACGGTTGGTCAAATAAAGTTTGGCAATAAGGTGGGCGAAATAGATGTTCGAGGGAAGCCGCACCCAGTTTATGACACGATAACAGCGACCACAGAATTTGGTACGCAAGACCCAGAGTTTGTAGACCAAGAAGAGGCTTTGGCTCAGGCGAAAACAGAAACAGACACTCAGATAGATAACTTAAACGATACATCTAAACTAAGACTACGCAATATCGTTACAGAGGAGCTGAGGCAGAATAGCGATCCAAGAAAGATTGCGAAAGAGTACGGAGTTAACCCGGACCTTAACAAATACAAAGCGCCTAGAGAAAAGATAAATCAACGGGCAAGCCTTTCTAGCGTTGACACTATTGGCGAAGATACAAACGACGCACAAAAAAGAGTTATTGATAAGGTTACGATAACATCAGAACCAAAAACCATTGGCCGCACTATAATAGAAGGCTTGCAAAACATAGCGTCAAAGAAGGGGTTCAGTGGCATTGTTAGGGCAGCAAGGCTTGCAGCAGCACAGCAGTATGCTGACTTGCCAGGGCTTGATCAAAGAGTCAAAGAAATAACTGGGGAGATGAGAGCGGGTGTCAGCAGTATGGCGGCTGCTCTTGATTCCGACAGATCAAAAATCTTACAAAGCGGCATGTGGTTTGACGGAGGAAGGCCAGAATATGTTGATGGTGGATTCAGAGTTGTGTCGGAAGCAGACGGAGGCGGGAAGCCTCTTGTTAAAATATTTGCTCCGATTACAGGAAAGGTCCGAGACTTTCAAACATACTTAGCGGCAATTCGCGCTAGAAGATTACTAGTAGAAAATCGTGAACGCTTAATGACTGACGAGGATATTCAAGTCGCCCTTACACTGGGAGAAACATATCCAGAGTTCGAGCAAGTAAGACAAGAATATCAAGAGTGGAATGAGAACTTCATTAATAACATTGGTGTCGCGTCAGGATTAATATCCAGGGCAGAGGCGGATATATGGTTAGCCAACTCAGATTACGTTCCCTTTACTAGGGAGGGTGACGAGACTTCTAATATGCTGTCAACAACAATTAACTACCCAACGCTTACAATAGATGGGTTGATTGATGCTGACCATATGTCTGAAGAAAAACAACGTCAGGCCAGACAAATACAAGAACTTGATGGGAAGAGGGAGACATTCAGAATATTTGTTGGTGATAATGTCGTCCCCTATATCAAGCCATACAAGTCTAAAAGGCAAGCAGAACAAGAAGCTGAAAAGTTCAAAGAACTTAACCCAGATGCTGAAGTAACGGTTAGAAAAACAGGGGTTCCTCTTGCCAACTTTATAGAGGGTGTTCTGCAAAACGTAGACACGATTACTTCAGCGTCTATGAAAAACGTAGCCCAACAAAGAATACTGGGGCAAATGGAATTGCTAGGCACCGCCGAGCGTCAGCCATCTTATTTTGATGGGAACTACACTGTGCGAGTTCAAGGGGAAACTCGTTACTATAGAGTGACCGATGATTTAACTGCTCAGTCTTTGCGGAATCTTAATAAAGAAACCAGAGTAATGCAGCAGGGCGTAAGTAGATGGCTTACGTTGCCAACATATATCCTCAGAGAATCTGTAACGAGGATGCCGAACTTTATTATCAAGTCACTAGCAAGAGATAGCGTAGCTGCTTGGCAGACCTCTGGCCGGGACATTCACCCCGTCATTTCTGGGTACCAGGGGATGGCAGATGCCTTGGCTGGGACAGAAACCAGTAGGGCAGTAAAAGGAGCTATGGGGTTTGGTGGCTATGACTTCAGGGGTAACTATGAAGATATGGCGAAGACCGTTGCCAGTAGACTAAATAAAGAACAAAAAGGGTCTCGGTATTTTGTAACAAACCCAATAAAAAGTTTATGGAATTGGGCGGGTCACGCATCGAATGCTGCTGACGCAGCGGTGCGCGTTAAAGTTTATGACGAGACAATGAGGAGAACGGGCGATTGGGTGCAAGCTGCGTATGAAGCAAGACAGGTAATTGACTACGCACGGCGAGGCAATAGCCCCACTATCGGAGTTCTCACTGCTCTTATTCCATTTTTAAATGCAAGGATACAGGGGCTGGACCTTCTTAGGGTTGGCTTTGGAAGCACAGACACGGGGATGCCCGATTCTAGCAGGGTGTTAAAAGCGTTTTGGGCAAGGGGTGCAATGGTTACAAGCCTCACTGCTTTGCTGTGGATGCTTCAGCATGATGATGAGGATTGGAAGAATCAACCGGCTCAAATGCGGGATATGAATTTTATTCTAACACCTGGGATTGTTGGACTTCCAGAAGATGCAAAGCCGTTTAAGTTTCCGGTATCTTTTGAATTGGGAACAATGTTTAAAATTATCCCAGAAAGGATTTTAGAGTACGTTTGGGGCCAGGACTCCAACAAGGATATGAAAGAGGCGTTTGTTAGAAACCTCACATCAACTCTGGGATTAAATCCTATACCTCAAATTGTCAGACCGGCACTTGAGGTAACAACTAATTACAATATGTTCACAGGCAATCCAATAGAAAGCCCCTACATATCAAACCGTTTGGAAAGGGCTAAGTATCGTGGAAGTACTTCAGAATTTGCTAAGGTATTAGGAGAGCAGCTAAACTATTCACCAATTAAGATCGATCACTTTATAGATGGCTACACAGGGCCGCTGGGGTCTCAGGCTAATCTAGCAATGAGTGCCATATTGCGAAAGTTTACTGGCGCACCAGAACCCGCGCTGAGGGAAATAGAAAGAAGCGTGACAAACCCATTTGCCAGGGAGGCACTTCTTTCGTCAGAACCAAACAACACGGTGTATCAATACTATGAGTTAAAGAAAGCTGTTGATGAGGTGTACAACAGCATGTCAGCTATTCAGAATCAACAGTACACAACTATTGATCTTACAGAAGAAGAGCTAAGGCTATTAGCTGTTAGAGAATATGTGAATGAAGTTAATCAGGAATTAAAAGAACTCACCGAACAAGAAAGATATATTCAAGCAAGCAGCGCCTCAGCGGAAGAAAAGCGCGATATGATTAGAACGATAGCCATAATTAAAAACGAACTAACAAGTGCCGTTCCAGAATTAAGGAAGCAAATCTATGGCTAAAAAGAAAACGCTTAGTCAAACAGATAAATTAAAGCAGCAGATTAAGCTGCATGAAGGTGTGGAGTACAGGGTTTACGAGGACACTCAGGGCATCCTAACTATTGGCGTGGGTAGAAACCTTGAGGATAGGGGTCTGTCTGAGGATGAGGTGGACTATCTCCTTAATAATGACATCAAGATATGCGTAGAGGAGTTAAAGCGTAGCTTTGATTGGTACGATGATTTAGACGATATTAGAAAAAGAGTTCTTGTCGATATGATGTTTAATTTGGGGATGCCTCGCCTCAAAGGATTTGTTAAAATGCTAGAGGCGATAGAGTCGGGGGCGTGGGGAGCCGCTGCTGAAGAAATGCTAGACAGCACTTGGGCGAGACAAGTAGGCAGCAGAGCCGACCGGTTGTCTGAGATGATGGAAACCGGCACAGATTACATAGGATAAGATTATGGGAAGCGGTGGTAATTTTTCAGCCCCAACGAACGCGCCTTATTATGGGGGTGCTGGGTATGGCTCAGGATTTAATTATGGTGGCTACTCGCAACCTTCTTTTGGTGGGCAAGGCAACTATGGCCAGCCCTTCAACCCCAACTTTATGCGTGGTGGCATAGGGGCGTTCAATAATTTTTATCAGCCACCCCAGAGAAATCCCTATCAGTCACCCTACACCCAAGGGTATGGGTACTCCCCTCCGATGAACATTGGTTTTAATAGACCAATGTTTAGTGGGTATGGGATGGGGGAGTCTCCATATCAAACGAGACGGCCCCCGACTGCGGAAACCTTAGACAGCATTACAAAAGATTATACCAATGAGTACAATCAATTTATTTCTGGGGGCGGTACAGAAGAAGACTATGTTAGCAGCCCACAGTTTCAATCATTTGAAAACAAGCTGATAAGAAACATAGGCGGGGTAGTAGACAGGGATAGATTAAATTCAGACCTTGATCAGCAAAGGCAAAGAGCTGCTGAAAACTCTGTGTATAGTCCGTCCGCTCAGAGAATAACAAAAGCTATCGAAAGAAGGTTGGGCCAACTAGACCGGCAAGCGCCAGCGCCAACTAGACAAATGCCTCGTCCTGGCGGCATGAGTATGGGCTTAGGTGGCGTGCCTATAGGATATGGGTCTTCGTTATTTTCTAGGGTGCCGGATTATTATTCAAGGGTAAGGCGGTTGCCGTATCAAAGGTACGGTACCACACCTGGTGGGTACGACTTCATAGGAGAAACTCCTGCCGAAGAAGTAACGTATGCACAACCAGTAGCAACAGACACTACCGACACTACCGGTAGCACCGCTGTTGATACAAGCTCTTCTGGAACAACTGCTAGCTCACCCGTTGATTTTTTTAAAAACTTAGGCGGCACAGAAGAGGGGATTTCTCGTGATGCTGATGGAGAGTATTATTTTAACTACCCAGGCGGTGGAAAAATAAATATTCCAATGACCGACGACTTTAAGAATTACTTGTTGGGCATAGGGGCTATTGATCAAGAAACTGCTGGGCCTGATGAAACGCAGACTACCGAGGCTGGTCCCCCAGCAAGCGACTCCCCTCAAACATCATCGCTACCTCCTGTAGATTTAACGGGAAAAGATAGGGCATCTATTAATCAAGAGTACGCTACCTTGTATAACAGAGCTATGGAAGGCGGCGCGACAGAGGACGAGTGGATTAACTCTCAAGCGTTCAAAAGCTTTGAGGATGCAATTATTAATGATTACATCAGCACTAATGACGTAAGCGTTATGCAAGCTGAAGCCGATAGACAAAGAGCAAGAACAGGCCCATATGCCGAGTCAGGCAAGAGGATAGCTGATGCCCTTCAGAATGCCATCGCTTCTATGGTCTCGATGAATATTTAGGAACTATGTAATGGCTGCTAAAATATCAGGTGATGCAAAGTTTTTCTCTATTAATGGGGTAGATTTTGCGCTTCAAATGGATCAGTCGCCGTTCTCAACAGAGGTTGAGTTGTTTGAGTTTGAGAAAAATTCAGACCAATGGCTCTACACTTTCGACGCAAACGGTCGCCGCAAAATTGTTTTTAAGGGACCGCCAGAGGGGGGGATTATTAGCGAGCTACCTATGCCAGATGGGAACAAAAAAACAATGACGTTTGACGATATGGTTTCGGAGTGGGGTGGGCCGAAGAAGTGGTTTGACGGTCACGTTTTGCCAGAACTCAACGCACGGCTGGCGCGTCGATTTCCAGAAGCCGGGA